>Ga0326728_10003113_pt1 | contig 52777 bp, 48 predicted proteins | sample MB3enrmetagenome_FD_207602 | JGI IMG/M metagenome (GOLD analysis project Ga0326728, IMG submission 207602) | Lab enriched peat soil microbial communities from McLean, Ithaca, NY, United States - MB31MN | ecosystem: Environmental > Terrestrial > Soil > Wetlands > Peat | place: USA: New York... | reverse complement strand
AAAGAAGGGATTGCGTGTCAGGCTCTTGTCCTCCACAAGTAAATCAGCGGGCTCGCCACGAAAATCGACGAATATGTGCCTACCATCACACCGATAAACAGAGCAAAAGAGAAGTCGAACAGCACATGACCTCCCAGAACAACGAGGGCGGCGATAACCAGCAACACCGTAAGGGAGGTAATGAGGGTCCTGCTCAACACTTCGTTGATGCTATTGTTGATCACCTTGCCGAGATCGGCCCGGGATTTCATTTTCGCCATATTTTCCCTGATCCTGTCAAAGACGACGACCGTATCGGTAAGGGAATAGCCGGCGATGGTGAGGAGCGCGGTAATGAACAGGATGTTCATCTCCAGATGAAGCAGGTAGAATATGCCCAGAAGGGCGAGGACATCGTGAAAGGTAGCGATGGTGGCGGCGACCCCGAAGACGAAATTGAACCTCCAGGCGATGTAGATGACGATGCCCAAAAGTGAAAGGGCTATGGCGATAATGGCATGCTGCTTCAAGGTCTTCCCGACGCTCGAACCGACCATGTTGCTGCCCAGGACCTGGAAGCCCTTGCCCGGCAGGCTGGCCGAGATGATGGAGCTTATCTTATCCTGAACCCTCTGCGGGCCCGTGTTCATGAGCTTCGTTTTCAGGAAAAAATCGTTCTTCCCGGCTACTTCCTGTATCTGGACATCCTCGATGCCGCCGCTTATCAATGCGCTTCGGAGACTGCTTATGGGCACGGGGTCCGCAAACCTGATCTGCAGCTCGGTCCCACCGGTAAAATCGACGCTCAAGTTCGCCTTGCCCATGGATACCATCACGAAACCGAAAAGGCCGAGGAGCACGAGGAATGCGGAGAGCACAAACATCTTGTTTCTCAAGCCCATGAAATCGATCTTTGTCTTCTTTGTGATCTCTCTAAATTTCATCAGATACTCAGACTCCTCGGTTTATACTTCACAAGTATCCAGTCAAAGATGGTCTTTGAACCGAAAACGGCAGTAAAGAGGTTGATAATGATGCCGATGGCTAACGTCACGGCAAAGCCCTTTATAGGGCCGGTGCCGAACATGAAAAGGATACAGGTGGTGATGAGCGTGGTGATATGGGCGTCAAAGATAGTGACCCACGCCTTCGAATATCCGCCGTCAACGGCTGCGCGCACGGTCTTGCCAAGCCTCAGCTCCTCCCGGATGCGCTCGAAGATAAGCACGTTGGTATCAACCCCCATCCCGATCGTGAGGATGATGCCGGCAATACCGGGGAGCGTCATGGTCGCCTTCAGGGCCGTAAACGCGCCGAGGAGGTAGATGAGGTTCAGAAACAGGGCGATGTCGGCCACAATACCCGAAGCCCGGTAGTAAAAGATCATGAAGACGATTACCATAAGCCCGCCCAGGACTGCCGCCTGAACCCCTTTCCTGATCGAGTCCTCTCCCAGGGTCGGACCGATAGTGATATTCTGTATCACGGTAACCGGGGCCGGAAGAGCGCCGGCCCGGAGCACGATGGCCAGGTCTTTTGCCTCGTCCGGCGTGAAGCCGCCTGTGATGGATGCCTTTCCGCCCGATATCCTTTCTCTCACCACCGGCGCCGAATAGACTGTATTATCGAGGACAATGGCAATGCGCTTACCGACGTTCTCGCCGGTGATCCTGTCGAAAATCCGCGAGCCTTCACTATTGAATTCAAGCGCAACATAGGGCTCGTTGTGGAACTCGCCCCCTATCCTCACCCGGGCGTCCGTCAGCATATCTCCTGTTAAAAGCCCCTGCTTCTTCAGGAGTATGGGTGTTGTCATCGTCACAGCCGTATCCCTGTTCCTCGATTTCAACATGAGCTGCTCATCGCCTTCGGGGATAGTCCCTGACCCTGCTTTTGCCGCATTCTCCTCGTCCACAAGCTTGAATTCGAGCTGGGCGGTCTTGCCGATAAGCTCCAGGGCCCTTTCAGGGTCCTTCACACCGGGGAGCTGCACAAGGATATTGCTCTCTCCCTGTTGGACGATCACCGGCTCGGACACCCCAAACTGATCGATCCTGTTCCTGATCGTCTCCAGGGCCTGATGGATCGCGTTATCTTTCAGATTGGCGATCTCTTTTTCCGAATAAGTGAGGTCGAGAGCCACGCTATCTCCTTCGTTCCTGCTTGCGCCCACTTTCATGTCGGGCAGCTCTTTCCCCAGGAGATTGTAAAATTTTTCACGCTGGTCGGCCTTAACGACCACGGAGATGCTATCCGAGCTCTTGTCAAGTCCCACGAACCTGATGCCCTCGCGGATCATGCCATCCTTCAACTGGTTAAACTTCCTGTCCAGCATATTGTCCATCAGTTTTTTTGTATCGAGGGCAAGAAGGAGATGCATGCCCCCCTTCAGGTCAAGACCCAGGTGTATTTTGTCCGACGGGAAATATTTCTTCCACGCCCCCTCCAGCTCTATTATGTTGGGCACAAGGTAGATGATCGAGATAAACAGGAATACGAATATGAGAATGGCGCGGAGCTTCAATGATTTAAGCACTTATAACCTCATTGCGCGAACAGTTGATATCGTAAAAAAACGCTAGAGAATAAACTTGAGGCATCCTTTTTGTCAAGGGAGTTCTTTCACAAGGCCAGGGCAACGCAGCTCCCGAGCCGCACTAATTCCACAGACAGGTTCAAGAGCGGACACGAGCTAAAACGAAAGGACCGGCCGCTTTCCCGCGGCCGGTCTATTTTGTCCAGCTCCTACTCCGGGTTCACTGCCAGCTTGGCCGCCTTGCGCTTCACCCAGAGCTTCCCGACCACGACGACCCCGAAAAAGAAGACAATCTGTACCCCATAATTAATATAGACGCTCGGGTGGAATATCTTCACTATAAACGCATCGCCGATGATCATGTCGCCGGCGACCCTGCCCAGGATCGCAGCGCCCAGGGTGACGATAATCGGGTATCTGTCCATGAGCCGCGAGAGCATGTCACTCGCGAACACCACGATGGGAATGCTGGTTCCCAGGCCGAAAATAAGTAAGGGCACGTTGCCGTTACAGGCCCCGGCAACACCAAGGACATTATCCGTGCTCATCACGAGGTCGGCGATCAGTATCGTCACGATGGCTTTCCCCAGCGTCCCGATCTCTTTCTGGTTTTCCTCGTCGCCTGTCCCCTCGATGAATAACTTTACCGCGATCCATGCGATCAACCATCCACCGACAAACTTTAAGAAGCTTATCTCCAGGAGCTTCGCGCAAAAAAAGGTGAGCACGATCCGGAATACCACGGCCAGCCCCGTGCCCAGGATGATCCCCTGAAGCCTCTGCCTGCGGGCAAGCGAGCGAACCGCCAGGGCGATAACGACCGCGTTATCGCCGGACAGAATAATGTTGATGAAGATGATGCTCGTGAGAGCCAACCAGAAATCCGTGGTGAAAGATATGTTAAATATGCTTGCCCAGTCCCAGTTCATAATTCCTTACCCTCCCCTTCTATAATGCGATGAACACAAGCGCGCCGGCGAGTATACGGTAGCTCCCCCGTCGCTGCCGTGTCCCAGTAGAGTCTTCTCAACAACCGCTATCAAATTCCTTAGGCCGCTCCCTCGATGTCATCAATTACGCCCCCCTTTTGAAAGACGAGAAACATGCCCCTTTCCACCCATACGCTCTCCACCTGCGCGGAAAGCGCGGTGCAACGGAACTATACCACAACCCGGTATAGTATACCACACTATTTTGGACCCCGCTCTGCTGCCGACACCGCGCCTCAGGAGCGGCATAGATCCTATAAGTCCTCTACAACCTATTGGCTATTGACTGCACTGAGGGGGCAACCCATGGGTCACGTGTCTAGATACCATTGTACACAATCTTCCCGCCTACGATAGTCACAAGGTTCCTCCCCTTCAGCGTCACTCCGTGGAAAGGGGTGTTCCTGCCCTTTGAGGCGAACGCGTTCTTATCGACCGTCCACTCGGCCGTGTCGCTGAAAATGATAAGGTCGGCGGCTTTGCCGGGAGCGAGCACCCCATAAGGCACATTGAGAAGCCGCGCGGGGTTTACCGTCATTTTGGCAAGGAGACCCGCGAGATCGAGGACGCCTCCGTGCACCAGCGCCAGGGAAAGGCCCAATGCGGTCTCCAGCCCGGAGATCCCGCACGAGGCCGTATCGAACTCCACGTCTTTCGAGACGTGGTCGTGCGGCGCGTGGTCGGTGGCGATGATATCGATCGTCCCGTCCCGCAAGCCCTCTTTGATGGCCGCCACATCCTCCGGAGACCGTAGCGGTGGGTTTACTTTCGTGTTCGTGTCGTAGCCGAGGGTAGCCTCGTCGGAAAGGGTGAAATAGTGAGGACACGTATCGCACGTCGCCTTTGGGTACCTGCTTTTTTCCTCCCTCATGATCCCGACTGTTCCCCTGGTCGATATATGGGTGATATGAACGGGCGAGTCGACGTACCGTGCTATCGCGATGTCCCTTCGTACCATGATCTCTTCCGCGATTGAGGGGACTGCGTCAAGGCCCGAGAAGAGCGACGCAGAACCCTCGTGGACCACGCCACCGGAAAGATCCTCGTCCTCACAGTGGCAGATGACGGCGAGCCGAAAAAGCCGCGCATACTCCAGGGCCTTCAGGAAGAGCCGGCTGTTCTTCACCGATCTCCCGTCATCTGAAATAGCGACCGCGCCCGCCTGGTGCATCTCTCCCATCTCGGACAGCTCTTCGCCCTTGAGGCCCCTGGTGATCGCCCCGGCCGGGAATACCCGGACCACGCCCTCCGAATGGGCCTTCTTCATGATATATTCGGTGACGCTCTTATTATCGTTTACCGGGTCTGTATTGGCCATGCAGACGACCGACGTGAAGCCGCCTTGCGCCGCCGCCATTGTTCCCGTCCTGATCGTCTCCTTCCACTCATAGCCTGGCTCCCTCAAGTGCGTATGCACGTCGATAAGGCCCGGCGCCACGATCAACCCTTCCGCGTCGATGACCTGATCGGCGTCCGTCTTCGCGATGTCCTTGCCGATCTTCGCAATAGTGCCGCCGCGAATCAGCACGTCGACGATCTCGTCCCGGCGGGTCCCTGGGTCGATAAGGCGGCCTTTCTTGATAAGGATCAACCCTCACCTCCCGAAAGCAGGTAGAGGACCGCCATCCTCACGGCAACGCCGTTCTCTACCTGGTTGAGGATCACCGAGTAGGGGCCGTCAGCCACCTCGTCGCTGATCTCGGTACCCCTGTTCAGAGGCCCGGGGTGCATGATGATCACATTTTTCCGTGCCTCTTTCAGATGCGCTTCCTGAAGACAATAGAGGGAGGAGTATTCCCTTATGGAGGGAATAGAGGAAGTGCCGCCCCGCTCTTTCTGTATACGGAGCATCATGATGACGTCCTTGCCGGCCACCGCCTCTTCCAGGCGGTGCGCGACCTTGACTCCCAACTCTTCAAGGCGGGGAGGCAGCATGGTGGGAGGCGCGCAGCAGGTCACCTCCGTGTCGAACTTTTTCAAGGCGAATATATTCGACCGGGCAACCCGGCTGTGGACGATGTCCCCGACAATCGCGACCTTCAGGCCGTCCAGGGTTTCTTTTTTTTCTCTCATGGTGAAGAGGTCAAGCAGGGCCTGGGTGGGATGCTCGTGAGAACCGTCGCCGGCATTGATAATCGAAGAGTCGAGGATATTCGCCAGCATATGGGGCGCACCCGGCATACTGTGCCTGATGACGATGACATCGGGCCGCATCGATTCGAGGTTCCTTCCCGTGTCTTTGAGGGTCTCCCCTTTCGCCACGCTGCTCGAGCTCGTCGATATGTTGATGGTGTCGGCGGAGAGACGTTTGGCAGCGATCTCGAAAGAGACGCGCGTTCTGGTGCTCGGCTCATAAAAAAGCGTAATAACCGTTTTACCCCTCAGGGTGGGCACCTTCTTGATGTCCCTCCGCGAGACGTCCCGGAACGAATCGGCCGTATCGAGAAGCAAAAGTATCTCTTCCCGCGACAGCTCCCTTGTGCCAAGTAAGTCCTTACGAGCCCAGTTCATAGCGTTTTTGAGAGCAGGACCGCGTCTTGCCCGTCCATTTCCTGAAGCCTGACAGAAACCTCTTCTTCTTCGGTGACCGCGCTGTATCGGGTCCCCGTGTAATCCGGCTGGATCGGCAATTCTCTCGAGCCCCGGTCGACCAGGACGGCAAGCTGGATTCTCTTCGGCCTTCCAAGGTCCATGATGGCATCGATTGCAGCCCTTGTCGTCCTTCCCGTGTAAAGGACATCATCAACGAGGACGATGGTCATATTATTCACGTCGAAAGGGATATCCGTCTTTTTCACCTTGAGGGTCGCCTTCATCCTCGCGATATCGTCCCGATACATGGTGATGTCCAGTATGCCGAAGGGCAATACCCTCCCCTCGATCTCTCCTATTTTGTCCCGTATCCTTTTTGCCAGAAAAATACCCCTGGTCCTGATCCCGATAAGGCCGAGGTTCTTTGATCCCTGGTTCTTTTCCAGGATTTCGTGGGCGATCCTGCTGATGCTCCGCTCTATCGCCTTGTCGTCGAGCAGGACCCGTTCCATTTAGTCACCCATCGAGATCGCGTGGTGCGGGCAGGATTCAACGCAGGCAGTGCATTCGATGCAATCCTCCGGCCGCGCAATCACGATCTTGCCATCCAGATCTTCAAATACCTCGTAGGGGCACGTATCGACACACTCCTTGCACTTCTCGCACCGGTCCTCGGAAATATACGGCCGCATGTGTTGGTATGATAAATATTTTGGAGAAAAAATGCAAACCTTAAAAAATCAACCCCATATTCCTCCGGCCTTTGCCATACTATTTGTGCCATAATATTTGTTGACAGACCTTCGCATAGTATTCTAAGGCAGACCCTTCCGTCTGCTTGACTCCCGCGGGCCTGAGTGCTATAAATCATTCATAGCCATATAAGAGATTTTCAAGGGTCCGGGGATCTCGCATCCCCGGAGTGTCGCGGGGATGGTCGGGCCGCCACCCAAACAGTTGTTTTGGGTGGCGGTCTTTTTTCCTTCGTGTTTTTGAAGAGGGTTCTCCGTGGATGTCTCCGGTTTCTTCCTCAAGCTTCTCATCATCCTGGTAGCCGCCAGGGCGGCGGCCGAGGTCTTTGCCTTTCTTCGCCTTCCTACCGTGCTCGGCGAAGTTGCGGCGGGCGTTCTCATAGGCCCGAGCCTTTTGAATGTCGTCCAGGTCGAGCCCGTATTCTACCTGCTCGCGGAGATAGGAGTCCTCCTGCTCCTCTTTGAAGTGGGCATGGACACGGATGTGGCCCAACTGGCAAAAACAGGCGGCGAATCCTCCCTTGTCGCCCTTACCGGCGTTATAGCGCCCGCCGCCCTCACCTTCTGGGCGTCCCGGTATTGGTTGACGCTGCCATTTCTCACGTCGCTCTTCATCGCCGGGGCCTTCGTGGCAACGAGTATCGGCATTACCGTCCGGGTTCTCGCCGACCTCAAAATGGAGCGCACGCGATTCGCGCGGGTCGTGCTGGGGGCGGCGGTCCTCGACGACGTGATCGGCGTCGTGATTCTGGCCATGCTGATCGATTACTCTCGCGTCAAGGCGGTCGAGTGGCTGCCCGGCCTGAAAGGGCTCGTCTTCATACTGATCTTCCTGGTAGCGGCCCCCGTCATCACAAAACTCTTCGTACCCCCCATAGCGACGGTGGCGGAGAAGAGCAAAAGCAAAGGGACTCTGCCGGCCGCCGCTATCGCCCTCATTCTCGCCCTCGCGTTGGCCGCGGAGTTGGTAGGGGCCCCCGCGATTATTGGGGCCTTCGTCGCGGGGATTGCCCTCTCGCGGAAGTTCTGCCTCTCCTTCGGTCCCTATTCGTGCGGGCTCGGCAACGACCTGTCCAAACGGATCGAGGCCGGCACGAAGCCCATAATCGACCTCTTTGTTCCGGTCTTCTTTGTCGTGGTGGGCGTTTCCATCAACTTCAAGGCCATCGACTTCTCCGACGGGAGGTTTTGGCTCATCGTCGTCATACTGACGCCCCTGGCCATGATCGGAAAGGCGATAAGCGGCGTCTGGGTAAAGGGGGGTTTCAAGACGAAGGCACTTACGGGCATATCCATGATCCCCCGGGGGGAGGTAGGTCTAGTCTTCGCGCAGGCGGGAAAAACAAGCGGCATCTTCGACGACGCGATCTGTGCGGCCGTGGTGTTCACGGTTGCCCTCACCACCCTTGCGGCACCCCTGCTTCTCAAAACAGTACCTCGGAAAGATCGGTATGGGGCGTGATACCGGTCTCGCCTCCTTAAGCCGTTCGGCAAGGCTATCGTTTTCGGGAAACCATTTTCTTACACTGACCATCCTTATGTGCAATTTCCTTACGCGTTTCTTTATCATTTTTGACCTTATCGCCGATTACCACGTGGAAGAACGGCCTGCGAGCGCAAAATATAGAGCATATATTACTCATCGGGTCTGAGCGCTTATAGAGGGTACGAGTACCGAGAAAGGAATAAACGAAATGTTTGGACAAATCTGGCTTCCTCCCTGCACGCTTCTTCTGGCGGCGAGCGTCGTCGCGTTCCCTTTAAGCCGGTACGTGGCCTGGATCATGGATGGAAAGTACCGGGCGTGGCGCCTTTTCGGCTGGTTTGAGCGACGCCTCGACACCGGTCAGCAGAGTTGGAAGGAGTACACCGCCTCCCTGCTCATCTCCAATATGGTCCTCTTCGTATTCAGCTACCTCGTCCTGACGCTCCAACCATGGATGCCCCTCAACCCGCGCGGCTTGGGCATGCTGGCCCCGAGCACCATCTTTCACAGCGCGGTCTCCTTCATGACGAACGCGGACCTCCAGCACTACTCGGGAGACCAGCACCTGTCGAACTTCAGCCAGATATTCTTCGGCTTCACCAACCTCTTTTTGTCGGCCTCAGTCGGCCTGAGCGCCCTTATGGCAATCATCCGGGCCCTGCGCGGCGATGCAAAGCTCGGCAATTACTTCGTCGACATGTGGCGCGCGATGGTCTATCTGTTCCTGCCGGTTGCCCTCATCGTCGCCTTCATCTTCATAATCCAGGGCAGCCCCATGACCTTTCAGAGCTCCCATAAGGTCCAGACACTCGAACCGGCGGCCATGGGCACGACAGACAAAGGCGAGCCGAAGCAGCAGGTCATCGTGGTCGGCCCCGTAGCCGCCTTCGAGTCCATCAAAATGCTCGGGACGAACGGCGGCGGATTTTACGCCATGAACTCCGCCCACCCCTTTGAGAATCCCACGGGGCTGACGAACTTTCTGAACTGCCTGTCCATGATGATCTTCCCTTTTGCCCTCGTCTTCACGTACGGCCGCATGCTCGGCCGCATGCGCCATGCCTTCGTGATCTTTTATGTCATGCTCGTGTTGATGGCGGGCATCATCGTCCTGTCGGTCTACTACGACACGCTTGCGCCCAGCCCCGCGTTGACCGCCCACTCGGAAGCCCGGACGTATGAGGTCGCGAGCGCGACGGCGCCGGGCGGAAAAGTGGCAGTGACCCTGCCCGTTGTCGCGGGTCTGCCGGTCGACCAGCACCTGGGCAACCTCGAGGGCAAGGAGATGCGTTTAGGGACGTCCGCGGGCGCCACCTCTGCGGCGTTGACGACGGGCGTCACCGTCGGCGCGCCCAGCGCGGAGTTGGACAGCCTCAACCCTGCGGCCTCGCTCTCGCCCATGATCGGCATGTGGCTTAACTGTATATTCGGCGGCAAAGGCGTGGGGATGATTAACATGCTGCTCTACGTGGTGATCGGTATCTTCATAGCCGGTATGATGGTGGGCAGGACACCCGAGTACCTGGGCAAGAAAATCGAGGCCCGCGAGGCAAGGCTCGCGATCATCGCCCTTTTGGTCCATCCGTTCATGATCCTGATGCCCTCGGGCCTTTTTGCCGCGACGAACTGGGGACTGTTGGCCGTCAGCAACCCCGGCCCCCACGGCTTCTCCCAGATATTTTACCAGTTCTCCTCGGCCTCGGCAACTAACGGCTCGGCATTTGACGGACTGAGGGTCGCCTACGGTTTCGCCAACAATGCGAGCCCGGCGCCGACCGCGGTGGCCTGGGACATAGCGACCGGCCTCGTGCTGGTCTTCAGCCGCTACGTGCCGATTATCGCCTCGCTTGCCATGGCGGCCTCCTTCGGAGCGAAGACATCCGCCCCCTTCGGCGTGGGGACGCTCCGCACCGACACCCCAACCTTCGGCGTCCTCCTCTTCGGAACAATCCTCATCATCGGCGCCCTGCTCTACCTGCCCCTCGCCGTCCTTGGACCTGTGGCGGAGCATCTGGGCCCCATCCCCTTCGGGGGTTGAAGTAGGTAGGTTGCGGAAACCGACTGCTTGTCAAGGAGACTGAACAGAGTGCGCAAAGGAACGCACCATAATATAGAGGAACGAGTACCACCCGGACTACCATACAGACCCCGCGGGAGGCCCATGGGCCTCCTGAAAAGTCACGGCTCAGGCGGCGTGTACCGAGCTAGATCATAGATGCCCAGTTTCTTTTCTATGGATTCGACGCGGGCGACCATATGCTCGAAACCATTTTCCCCGAACAGCTCGTTTTCCTTGTTCTCGAAGGCGTCGCCCAGCGCATCATACTCGTGTTCTTCGAGCATCTCGTGAAATGCAGGAAAAAGTACGGTATCTTCGCGGGCTGCGTGGGGGCGATACATGCGGATGAACTGCCGGAGGCAGCCCGAGAGCCGGCTTCGGTTTTCCGAATTCCTCAGGACCCGGGGACCGGAAAGCCGGAGCGTGATGGCGGTGAGACGCCTCCCTGCCTGATGCTGCCGCAAGAGCACGTCAACCAGGTCAGCGAGCGTGCCGATCTTTTTCATGCGTGGAAAAAGATACTCCTCCTCCAGCTTCTCGTGATAATCCTCGACAAAAGAACGGATTATCCCGGCTGATTCGACAAAGCTGCCCGCCTCGCTGTCCTGATGCAGCCCAAGCCTTCGGACCCATTCCTCGTAGATCAAGAGGATTCTCCGGAGGACCCCATGTTCGCGCATAAGGTCTTCAGCCGGTGAGACCGCCGCGCCCTCCTTTTCGGCCGGGACCGCACCTTGTGCCGGCAGACTGACCGTCCCCGCTGCGGCGAGCATCCCCGCGACGCCGCCTGAAGCGGCGAGAAAAGCTCTTCTGGTGAAGCCTTTCGATCTCATTGCCCACGCCTCCCTCGTTCTTTGCAGCTTCGAGCCACTGAATGTCTTATTGTGTGTCGCTTGTATCTATTCCGTATCTAAGACGGGAGTGGAGGGTTGTCAACAACGCGGGAACCACCGTCGCCGGAAAAGAGCACGGGGACCGGCCCCCACGGAAGAGAGTGGCGAGCGCAGAGGGACGAGAAAAGAGGTGAACTCGTCACTTCTTCATAGCAAAGGAGAATTGCGTCTTTTTTTTTGAATAACGCGAAGAAATTGGTATAAACTTTAGAAAAACAGGAGGGCTACGCATGGAAGCACGGACAATGCGTGCCATGGTGCTCGAAGAGGCGGGCAGACCGCTTGTAAAAAAGGAAGTGCCCCTTCCTGAACCGGGACCGGACCAGGTACTGGTGCGCGTCCACGCCTGTGGCGTGTGCCGTACCGACCTTCACGTGGTGGACGGCGAGCTACCCCATCCGAAGCTGCCTCTCATCCCCGGCCACGAGATCGTCGGCACCGTAGTCAAAATAGGCAGCCCGGCAATCTCATTCCGGGCGGGTGACAGGATCGGCGTGCCCTGGCTGGGCCACACCTGCGGCCATTGCCGCTCCTGCGAAACCGGACATGAAAACCTCTGCGACAACCCCCTCTTCACCGGCTACACCATTGACGGCGGCTATGCGGACTACACCGTCGCCGACTACCGGTACTGCTTTTCCCTGCCCGCCCCGTACAGTGACGCGGAGGCGGCCCCTCTGCTGTGCGCCGGGTTGATAGGGTACAGGTCATACCGCATGATGGGCAAGGATGTCCGGCATCTCGGTATCTACGGGTTCGGCGCAGCCGCCCATATTATTGCCCAGGTTGCCGTCCACCAGGGCAAACAGGTCTATGCGTTCACCCGGCCGGGCGACACGGACGGGGAGTCTTTCGCCAGGAAGTGCGGCGCGGTGTGGGTAGGCGACTCTACGTCGAGGCCGCCTCTCGCCCTTGACGGCGCCATCATCTTCGCCCCCGTCGGCCCGCTCGTCGTGGAGGCCTTACGCAGCACGGCGAAGGGCGCAACCGTCGTCTGTGCCGGTATCCATATGAGCGATATTCCGTCTTTCCCTTACCGGCTGCTATGGGGAGAACGTGTGATACGGTCCGTGGCCAACCTGACGAGACAGGATGGGGACCAATTCCTCTCTCTCGCCCCTGACGTCCCGGTACGGACGGAGGTGGAAATCTTCCCGCTCGACAAAGCCAACGAGGCGCTGGCGAGATTGCGGTCCGGAGAAGTCCGGGGGGCGGCAGTGCTGGTAATGACGTAACGTCTCTTTTCTTTTTTCTTCTTCTTTTCTTCTTCTCGTCTTAGTCGGCCGGACGGTGGGCTAGAGGTTTTTTTCTAAAACCCGTGCGTTTTTTGTTGACACTTAGTAATACAGAGTATAACCTATGAAAGGAGTCTGAAAAACCAAACCATTCATGAGAGCGGGATGGAAAGCGATGGGTCTCGAGTACTTTAATTGATATTTAGCCAGAGGTGTCGTATGAAGACTCGTCTGATAGTGCCGGATTCGGAAGCACGCAAGGCGGCAGGGATCGGGCGGCGCTCGGGCCTTACCTGGATAACGAATTGCCCCTTGACCCCTCACGGTAGCTGGATACTTTGTTATACAAGCGGCCGTGTCCTCAGCGGCTTAATCTTCCGCATACTTCGTGAAACCCTTGGTGCAATAATCCTGACCACTGACCCCGAGAAAGTGCGCGAAACGCTGGGGCTCCTGGAAAGCGAACCGGGGATGGAGCAAGTGACTCATGACTGAGCAAGAATTCGAATCAAGGATGGAGCAGGCTGAGACCATGTGTGCCCTGTCTGACCGGCGGGGCTATTACGAGGGGTACATAAGGGGTCTTCGTCGATTCTATCACGGGCCGCACTTCGGTACCCTCAGAGAGCATGAGGAATGGCTTGGTCTGGTCTACGAGTGGGACGAGACCAAGGCCGGCCGGGGCCGGGGTTATCAAGACGGGTTGCAGGGCATCAGGCCCCATAGGTGATTAATCAGTGACCGACACAGGGGCGGCTTTCTGGCTGCACGCAATGTGGCGTGGCGGGGGAGAATCTAAAAAACTCGCTTACAGGAAGGAGGGGAGTGCCTCGTCCACCTGCGGAAATCAGACACTTATGAGGGCCCCTTTGAATATGTTTTCCGCAACGACATCCCCCTCCCGGTCAGCGATGACACCGGAGAAGATGCCGATTTTCCCCTTGTAGTCACGAAGTAGTTTGACCTGAATCAGCAGTTCATTTTCAGGTATCACCGGTTTTCGGAATCTCGTATCTGTAGCTACCAAGCCGGGAAGAGCCCCCAGACCGATGAATCTGTTTGCCACCAGAAGTTCAGCTGCCAGGTCAATCAAAAGCAGAAGTGCGGTTGCCGGATAATAGGGCTTGCCCTTATATCTACGCAGGTCGGGGTCTCTTAGGCCGATAAATTTCCAGGCCTTGATTTCATCGGGGAATTTCTTATCGTATGAGTATCTATCGATTTTGACTTTGCCTTCCGGCATATCCAAAAGGATAGCAATTGTCTTTTTGTCACCATCCATTTCCGGCTCCTGATTTCGATTTATATGCCTCACGGTCCAACTACAGGAAATTATACTACGCGAGGTCAGCCAGCTCCCTTTGTTCCTCTGATAGAGATAGTGAAACACTTCCTTCTGTGGACTACGAGAAGCTCGGGGAAGTGCGTATTTTCGGTAAAATACAAGACCCCCTATCGGTGTTTTTCAAGGGTGGATTGGCACTCCACGACATTTTACAGATGAGCCGGCCCGCAGAGATGCGCCCTCTGTCCCCTCATTCCTTGATGAGCCCTTTGCTTTCACCAAAGGGATAGACGGGAAACGTCTCGAATGCCATGATCTCCACCCATTCGGCGCGGCTCGCAACCAAGCCCCTTGCATCGGTGTCCACCACGTTGATTGTTCGACAACCCTGCAAGTCGATGAACTCACAAATCACCTTGACCCCTCCGGGCCATTTCCACTTTTCTCTGCGCTTCTTCACTTCCTTTTCATCCTCGGGATTCCATGTACAAATGTTCATAAAAAACATGCTGCCACCCCCTCTTTGCGTGTTTATGAAACGTCCGAGACGAGCCGGCTCAGGCTCCATGCTCGCTATTTGGAGAGTTAAGCAAGCTTTTGCGCTCTGATTTGCTTGCTAAAAACCGTTCCCCTTCTTCCACGGCGTGCCTGAAGCTCCTGCAATGTCTTCTGTCGCGCAGACGGACAGCCAATCTGCCGGGAGCAGTTGAGCCGGGAGGATACCGGATACTCAGCCGCCCCCGGTTGTACCTCCGTTACCCTTTGGACGGATGATACTTGAAGGAGATGCTAAGCCTCACCCGGAAGCCGCTCACCTTACCATTCTCGATGGTCACATCCTGTTTGACCACCTCGGCTATCCTCAGGTCTTCCAACGTCTGTGAGGCGGTCGCGATGGCGACCTTGGCTGCATCTTCCCATGAGGTTGTGCTCACGCCAACGATCTCGATGATCTTGTACACGCTGCCTTCCATGTAAGCCTCCTTATTAGAGATTAAACTACCCTTACGGCGTCTTTTCCCAATATAAGTGTGGCTTCGAAAGATGGCAATGGTAAAACTGTTGGGCAATGCATTAGTGAAAACTATCTTTTGAAGATAGGCACGTAGTGTACGCCCCTTGCAATCGCGAGTTCGTCATTGCCAATGGAAATATTCAGCTTTTGCCATGCAAATGTGATACGCGAGTAGAGGAAACAAGGGGTGAGGTTGGGTCGGACTTCTGCTTCATCATGCCGAGCAGAACCGCAGACAAGCCCTAATCGATGAAGCGAGGGAGAAACACCTCGAAAGTCGACCCTTCTCCCGGTGTGCTCCTCACCGTGATCGCGCCTCTATGTTTCTTGACGATACTGTGCACCACCCAAAGGCCCAGGCCGGTCCCTTCGGTACGCTTCTTTGTCGTGAAGAAAGGATCGAATACTCGCTCCACGGTCTGCCCGTCCATACCCGTCCCCGTGTCGCTGATACTGAGCTTGAGGTAGGGTCCCGCCGTCATGCCGGGAACCGGAGCGTTGTGGGAAGTCAGCGTGAAGTCGGACAGTTCGATAGTCAGTATGCCTCGCCTTTGCCCCATCGCATAGGCCGCGTTGGTGGCAAGGTTTATGATGATCTGCTGCACCTGAGTGGGATCGGCACGCACAAGCGCCGATTCAGCCGTGAAGTTTTCCCGTATCTCTATGGTCGGGCGCAACGAGGCACGTAACATCCCGATGCTTTCCTTAATGACCGGGATCAATTCGGTGGGCGTGGGCTCATCCTCGCCCTTTTGGCTGAATGTGAGGATCTGACCAACGATGTCTTTACCCCGCTCCACGGCACGACAAATTCGATCGAGATACCGCTTTGCTCCACTGTCATCCTGAACATGCTTGATGCCAAGGTTTGCAAATCCTTCGATGGCCATGAGGATGTTCTTGAAATCGTGCGCTATGCCGGCAGAGAACGTACCGATGGCCTCCATCTTCTGGGCCTGGCGGAGCTGGGCTTCGAGTGCCGCCCTTTCTTCTTCTGCCTGCTTACGCTCAGTAATATCCTGGTGTGCGCCGTAACATCTGGTAATACGGCCTCGGACATCCCTGACACCTCTCGTTCGTGCGAGGATGTAGCGCACTTGGCCGTCACGACGAATAATACGGTGCTCGAGATCAACAAAGAATTCGGGGTCTTTACCTGAACCGCTCTTTTCTGCCGATTCTCGAACTAGCGCCCTGTCATCGGGGTGCACGAACCTTTTGGCATACTCTTCGACCGCCATCCGGTAGCCGCCCTCCTGCTCGGCAGTGGTGCCGTAGAACCCGTAGAAGGAATCATTGAGAATGAGGGTCTCCGCCGCCCAATCGAGCTCCCAGTATACAATCTTAGCGAGGTCCATGGCCTCCGATAGATGGAGCTGACTGGTGAGCAATGCCTCTTCTGCGCTCTTCCGCACGGTAATGTCGCGGACACTTGCTCTATGGCCTAGGTGGGTTCCGTCAGAACCATAGATGGGTTGCCAGTCAACGGCCGCCCATTTCAGACTCCCGTCTCGGCAACGAACCCGAAACTCAACATCGCTGCCGCTCGTCTTGTTATTGACCGCCTGTACAATTAATGCGGCCATTCTGTCCCTGTCGGGCTTGTCAATAATTGGCAAAGGATAGTCAGCCATGGCGAGGCACTCATTGTCCGCGTACCCGGTCAATCGCAAAATCCCTGGGTTGACCCACATGGTTTTTCCATCGATCCCCACCCAGATTTCCGCGCCATACGTGTAGTTGGCTATTGCATGAAACCGCTCTTCGCTTTGCCTCAGTCTTTCTTCTGCCTGCCTGCGCTCCGTGATATCAGACAGCATCGTCACCGTTCTTCCATCATCGAGAGCGGCCGATTTGAATTCGACCTCCTTCAGGCTCTGATCCTTGCAAAGGACGCGAAACATCCTGGTCAGTTCTCCTTGCACCAGGTCCTTCTTCCAGACGCTTATTACTTCTTTCCGGTACGTTTCATCCGGATAGGCCTTCTGAAACCATTCGCGTCCCGTGGGGATGTCGCCCAGGGTGTACCCCGTGATCTCCGTGAATGCGCCGTTGGCGTAAAGGTTACGGCCGTCTCTATCAACCAGCACGATGCCGTAAGGCGCCTGTTCAAGAACCGAGAGGAAACCCCGTCGCTGCGTTCTTAAACGGTCTTTGGCCCGCCTCCGCTCAGTAATGTCGCGAGCAACCCCCAGTATCCCGACAGCGTCACCTTTCTGATCGCGCAGAAAACTGACCTTCACTTCAGCCCAGACCGTACCGCCCCCTTTGCGGGTAAGCTCCAGCTCCAGTGTCTGTGGCTCGGAGGAGGCCCCTGGCTTCGCGCTCTCTCGGGCCAGCTCATTCTCGAGCGTTTTCTTTGCCACCTGGTAGGAAGCGGGGGTCAACAGCCGCTCCGGGGTCTGGGTCATTACCTCTTCAACAGTGTATCCCCTGAGCCGCTCCACGGAAGGGCTGCAATAGGTGTAGCGCAAGTTGAGGTCGAGGGTGAATATGACGTCGCTTACATTCTCGGCGAGAAGTCGGTAACCATCTTCCGTTCGCTGGAGGACCTGCTCAACCTTATGCGGTTCAGCCTTCATCGTCTCTCCCATTCAGACTATAATACGGGTTTCATGTTTTGTAAAGCACGTGCGCCAGTCGCTCCGCAATAGATGACGCGCCCGTAGAAGGTTGGCATCACCGCCATATTTCACGGGGCGTTTGTGAGGGAGCATCCTCTGTTGCGCCGCTGCCTGCCCCAGCGCTTCTTCGCGCGCCTTGCCCTACAATCAACAATTCCTCGATTATCTGACAGAAGCCGTGCCGGCTGCCACCCCAAAACGTAAAACACCAGACTATTTCGTTCACTTCGTCAGCTGCCACACTATCTCATCAAGAGAAGAAGTCTCTGCAAGCGTAGAGAATTAAATGGATTCGCCATGCACGCGTATTCTGGCACTGCATTTGCGATACGGGCTTCGAACCGATAGGCGGCCGAAGCACGTGAGTACTTGCCCTGAGTTTTGACAACGGACCCCATCGGATATCACGGAGAAGCAGGGATCACTTGACACCGACTTGCTGAATAACTACGTTGTCGAAGGGAGATTATGAAGATATCAAGAAGACAATTTCTTATCGGCGGCCTCACAACGACCGGAATGGCGGCTTCCAAGAACCCGGCTGGTGCCGCCAGCTCGGACTCACCGGAGTTGCGGATAAAAGGTCTCAAGACGACTACTACTATCTGTCCCTTCTGCGCGGTAGGATGCGGAATGATCGTTTACGTGAAGGAGGGCAAGGTTGTCAATATAGAGGGGGATGATCTCAGCCCGATCAATCAAGGTGCTCTCTGCTCAAAAGGTGAGGCCCTATTCCAGGTAGCGAACAACAACCGTCGCCTGCAGAAACCGATGTACCGGGCTCCAGGCTCAGACCGATGGGAAGAAAAGTCGTGGGATTGGGTTCTTGACCGGATCGCAAAGCGGATGAAGGAAACCCGAGACAGCACTTTCATGCCGAAAGAGCTCAACAAGAAGGACGGCAAGGAATATACCGTCAACCGTACTGAGGGGCTTGCCATCCTGGGTGGTGCGAGTCTCGATAACGAAGAGTGTTATCTCCTGGGCAAGTTTGCCCGGTCCGTCGGGATTGTCTACCTGGAGCACCAGGCGCGCCTCTGACACTCCTCCACGGTCGCCGGTCTGGCGGCATCTTTCGGACGTGGGGCAATGACAAACCACTGGAACGATCTGAAGAACAGCGATTGTATCATGGCCATAGGCTGCAATCCGGCCGAGAACCACCCGGTCTCCTTTAAATGGATCGAGGCGGCCAAGGAGAAGGGGGCGATCCTCATCGCCGTCGATCCCCGTTTCACCCGGACTGCTTCCAAGGCCGACATATATGCCCACATCCGGCCGGGGACCGACATTGCTTTCATCGGTGGGCTGATCAATTACGCCTTACAGAATAACCTCATTCATAAGGAGTACGTCCGTGAGTATACCAACGCCCCGTTTATCATCGTTGAGAAGTTCGACTTCAATGAAGGGATGTTCGGTAAATGGGACGACAACGAGAAGGCCTATGACATGAACGCCTGGGCCTATGCCATTGATGAATCAGGAAGGGCGCGTCGGGACCCAACACTAAAGGACCCACGCTGCGTCTTTCAACTCCTCAAAAAGCATTACTCCCGCTACGACGTCGAGACAGTCTGTGCGGTAACAGGAACGAAGAAGGATGACTACCTCAGGGTTGCCCAAACCTTCTGCGGCACCGGTCGTCCGGACCGTGCCGGGACCATCCTGTATGCCATGGGGATCACCCAGTCAACCCATGGCACCCAGAACGTGCGCGCCGTTGCCATGCTCCAGATGCTGCTCGGCAACATAGGCATCGCCGGGGGCGGGGTAAATGCCCTTCGCGGCGAGTCCAACGTCCAGGGCTCGACCGACCATGGGCTCCTCTTTCACCAGCTTCCCGGGTACCTGCCATCACCGGAATACAGCGACGCAACGCTGGAGGCAACCTTGACAAAACGGCTTCCGAAAACAAACGAGCCGAAGAGTGCCAACTGGTGGCAGCATGGGGGCAAGTATGCTATCAGCCTGCTCAAAGCATGGTGGGGCCAAGACGCTACCGCCGAAAACGGTTTCTGCTATGATTACCTGCCTAAGCGGAGCGGTAACTATTCCTACATCTACGTTATGCGCAAAGTTCTGCAGGGGCACGTCGAAGGGCTGGTCTGCATGGGAATGAACCCGGCCATGGGAGGGCCCAATTCCCTCAAGGAGCGGGAGGCGCTCGGAAGGCTGAAGTGGCTCGTCACTGCGGACCTGTGGGAGACGGAGACATCCATCTTCTGGAAGCGTCCCGGCGTGAATCCCAAAGACATTAACACCGAAGTTTTCATGCTGCCGGCAGCCGCATCGACAGAGAAAGAAGGGAGTATTACCAACTCCGGCCGCTGGGCTCAGTGGCGCTACAAAGCTGTGGAATCGCCGGGCGAAGCCAAAAGCGATCTCTGGATCATTGACCAGTTCAGCACGCGCCTTAAGGCTGTCTACGCAAAAGAGGGCGGGGCATTTCCCGACCCGATCGTGAAATTGGCCTGGGACTACGGCCATGAGCCGGACGTACACAGGGTGGCGAGGGAGATCAACGGTTACTTCACACGGGACACATCCGTCAAGGAAAAAGACAAAACCCTCGAGTTCAAAGCCGGAGATCAAGTCCCGTCTTTTACCTATCTCAGTGACGACGGCTCCACCGTGTCGGGCTGCTGGATTTATTGCGGCTCCTATACCAGGGAAGGGAACATGATGGCCCGTCGAGACCCCACCGACCTCCCCAATGGTCTTGGAATCCATCCAAAATGGGCTTGGGCATGGCCGGCTAACCGGCGTATCCTTTACAATCGCGCCTCGGTCAACAGGGCGGGGGAACCGTTTGACCCAAAACGTCCTGTCATCGTTTGGAATCAGGTTGAAAAACAATGGCAGGGGGACGTGCCCGATGGAGGTGCCCCACCCCTCAATGACGACAAGGGGACGTACCCTATTATCATGAATCCGGAAGGTGTCGGCCGCCTCTATGCCCTCACCCTGAGGGATGGCCCGTTTCCCGAGCACTACGAACCGGTGGAGAGCCCAGCCAGAAACCTCCTCTCCAGGGTACAGCATAATCCTCTCGTGAAGGTGACGAGTGACATTGAGGTGGACCTCGACAAGTATCCCTATGTTGGCACCACCTACCGGGTGACCGAGCACTGGCAAGCCGGCGCCATGACCAGAAGTCTCCCGTGGCTGGTGGAACTGGTCCCGAATATGTTCGTGGAGATAAGCCAATCGCTGGCCAAGAGCAAAGGGATCAGAAACGGTGACCGCGTGCGCGTCAGCACCGAAAGGGGGTCCCTTGAAGCCTTTGCCTTGGTGACGGCTCGTATCAAGCCGTTCATTGTAGAGGGGCGATCGATCGAACAGGTAGGGATGCCGTGGCACTTCGGCTACGCGGGCATGGCGACGGGTGACAGCGCCAACATCCTGACGTCTGCGGTGGAGAGCCCCGATTCGAGCATTCCTGAGTACAAGGCATTTCTCTGTAACATCGAGAAGGGAGGTAAGCGTCCATGAGGGAGAGAAAAGCGTTTTCCTTGGATCGCACCTTTCTGATCGACCTCACGAGATGCACCGGGTGCCGGGGCTGCCAGGTAGCTTGTAAAGAGTGGAACCAGATGGAAGCAGAGAAAACCGCATTTTTTGAAGGTGAAGGGTACCAGAACCCGCTGGCCATGTCGGAACACACCTTGACGCGGATCAAGTTCCGCGACTATCAGAAGGATGGCCGGAACGAGTTTGCCTTCTACAAAGAGATGTGCATGCACTGCAACCAGCCGGCCTGCGCCTCAGTCTGCCCGGTCGGTGCCTTCAGAAAGACCCCCGAGGGGCCGGTCATATACGACGCCAAGCGTTGCATCGGTTGCCGTTTCTGCATGCTTGCCTGTCCCTTCGGAGTCCCTAAGTACCAGTGGAGCAAGACCTTGCCCCTTGTAGTGAAATGCACCGGGTGCTATAGCCGGGTCAAAGCGGGGCTCGTACCCGCTTGCGCCAAAGCGTGTCCCTCGGCCATCGTTTACGGCAATCGGAGGGACATGGTTGATGAGGCCCAACGCAGGCTCGCTGCCTGGCCGGCGAAGTATATCAACAGAATATACGGTCTCGGGGAAGCCGGTGGAACCAGCGTGCTCTACCTCTCGGAACTGCCCTTCGACGAGCTCGGCTTCAAGAACGTCACGAGTCGGCCGCTTCCCTCCTACACATGGGCGGCGTTACGCCTTGTACCGGGCATCTTTATGGGCGTCGGCGCCTCACTGACCTTCATCTCCTGGCTGACACAGCGGAAGGATCGGCTGCGGAAAGAAGAGGAGACCAGAAAAGCAGCCCCGGCTCGACCGGAGGAGAAGTAATGAGAGCCGTGGCCCGGATTAGGGAGGAGGTCGGGGGATACCCCCGGTTTGTAAAGTTTCTCATGGTGCTTATCGGGGTAGGCGTCATCTGCGCCCTTGCCCGCTTTGTCTTTGGTCTCGGGGCTCTCACCAACCTGAATGATACCTACCCCTGGGGGCTCTGGGTTGCCTTCGACGTCGTCACCTCCGTTCCCCTCGCGGCAGGAGCCTTCATTGTGGGAGCGATTGTCCACTGCTTCAATATTAAAAAGCTGGAACCTCTGGTTCGGCCTACCATCGTCACCGGTTTTCTCGGGTACTCTCTCGTGTGTGTCGGCCTGCTCCTTGACCTGGGACAACCCCAGCGGGCATGGCACGTTTTCATTTACCCTAATCTCCGCTCTCCCATGCTTGAAGTATCCATGTGCATCATGTCCTACACAGCGGTGGTTTTTCTCGAGTTCCTTTCGCCGGTATGCGAGAAGTTTGGCTATCGTGTTCCGCTGCGTCTGCTCCGACACATGCAGCTGCCTCTTGTCGTGCTTGCAGCGGCCATAGCCACCTTGCACCAATCGAGTATCGGCACCTTTTTCCTCATCGCCGTGGACAAGCTGCACAACCTCTGGTATACTCCGGTGCTGCCACTGCTCTTCTGGATCTCGGCGGTCTTTACGGGCCTTTCCATAGTGATAGTGGAGGCCATCATGGTGCACCGGCACCTGGGCCAACCGGACGAGACGGAGCTGCTCGCGACGCTGGCGCGGATCATCCCCTGGCTTCTCGCGATCTATCTCGTCTTAAAAGTCTATAGCCTCATATTCCTCAGTCAAAGACCGTTGTTCGATCGTCCTGTGCTTACTGTTCTATTTCTGGTGGAGATAGGAATAGGGGTTATAGCACCGCTGATTATGTTCTTGCAGAGGCGGATCAGGACCGACGGCCGCCTGCAGTTGCGGGCCGCGGGCTTGATAGTCTTCGGCCTGGCGCTGAACCGCTTCAACGTCTCTATCTTCGGGATGGTCCAGCGAAACCAGCATGTCTATTATCCCACCGTCCCTGAGTCACTCGTGACGATCGGGATTATCTCGGCCGACGTGTTCTTCTTTTTCCTGATTGCCAGGTACTTCCCGATCTTCGAGCATCATCCCGAGGCTGCCGACTATCGCATCCCTGACAGGTTTCGGAGGATCACCGAATATCCGGTTCCTGAAAAGACCGGAAGAAGGGTATGAGGAAAAACTATGGCTGTTACCCGTGGGGCTGTCAGGATGATGAAGCAAAGCCCTATGGAAACTCTCCCATGGATCGATATGACACAGGAAGCGCATAGTGGTTATATTATATCCGCACCGCTGAGTATGTCAGTGAGGGGTCTTTGGGGTATCGCTCGCGAAAGAACGCGGTTGAGAGATCAATGGAGAAGAAGGCAGTCGCGATGATTCTTCTCGCACTCGGGCTTGTGCTTTTGCTTCCGCTCAGAGCCGGCTCTCAGGTTAAGACAAGCGAATGCCTTGACTGCCACGAGGGTTACAAGGGTTACTCCCATGGAAGCAAGTCATGTACCGACTGTCACTCTACGATAACCTCTTTGCCGCACCCGAACAGCCTCCCCAGACCCTCCTGCGCCGAGTGTCACCAGCAGGTCGTTTATCTTTACGACCAGAGCGTCCACAACGAGAAGGGCATGGCATGCAAAGAATGTCATAACGTCCATTTTCTCCAAAAAGACAAGAAGCGCTGCGGTTCCTGCCACGGGAACGTCTCTCATCGTACCTTGCCCTCGAGTGCAAAGCACCTGGATCATCTCGCGTGTATCGCCTGTCACGGAAAACCGGTGAGTGCTCAGATGACGGTCCGGGTGGTCACCAAAGGCAAAGGGGCGGTAGACCCGCGCACGATCGACAGGAACGGCGACCAATTTATTGACAGGGATGAATGGACATCGTTTCAAGGCTTGCCGAGGAGTGAATCTAAAGGCAAATTCAGCGTCGAAAAGTCATATCGGGTTGAAGGTAACATGCATTTGATTACCGTAAAACCGGTGAAGTGCGAAGCTTGCCACTCCGCGAAGGGATTTTTCTCTCATGCAAGGCTTCGTTTCTTCGGCAAAACTGTCACGGAACTGCCCATCGATGCGAGTATTTTCATACCTCAACTCCCTGTTTCAGCGATATTCGCTCAAACAGTACATGGCAGGAGTGGTGTCAAGTGCGCTGATTGCCATACATCACAAAAAGAGATAGCACAAGATAGGAGCGAGAGCGATGCCGTCTGCGCCAAATGCCACAAGGAAGTAGAAGACGTATATAACAATTCCGCGCACGGCACGCAAGGCGTGGCTCACTGTGTAGATTGCCACAACCCTCACAGGATCAGGTCGTACCGCGAATTGGACGCTGAGGAACGGTTGGCCGTGTGTGCCCGTTGCCACAAAGATTACCTGTCGCGACACAGCTGGCTGCCGAATACATCTCTCCACTTCGAGTATCTCGAGTGCGCCACCTGCCACAGCCCCTCTTCCCGCAAAAGTATGGTCTTTTATTTTGCCCGAAGGAAACAAGGCCGAAAAGTACCTCTTCGATACGACGAGCTGTCTGTCTTCGTCGGACCTGGCGCAGACCTGAGGAACATGTTCGGGAGTGGGCGTGGCATCTCCGTCGACACACAAATTGGTCAGCTCTTTATCAACCTGAAAAAACAGGAGCCACGCCTTTTAATCGATGCCGCAATACTGGTGACTAAGGTCTATCACGATTATTCCATAACACGCCTGGAAGAGAAGAAGTGCGTAATCTGCCATTCGCGTGATGCTCACTTTTATGAGTCTATGTATTTCATCCTTCCGCAAAAAGAAGGTCCTGAATATATCCGTATCAGAGGCACCCTTCTCTCAGCCTATCCTCTCTCAACCTTTCTCAATATCTCCCTTCTTGGAGAGGATAAGATCAGCAAAAGAGACATTGATGCCTTTTTGAGACTGAAGGGAACCGCTAAAATAGATCAGGCCCGAGCACTCGGATTCAAATGGATTGATTTCTTCGGCATAACTCTGATCGCCATTATTCTCATCGGGGTGTGTATTCATATCATTCTGCGGATTATATCAAGAATTGCGGTGAGACGATGAGAGGACAGCTTCACCCCCTTGCACTTCGTATCTGGCATTGGGGCAATGCGGCGATGATCATCGTGCTCATGATCACGGGCGCGTTACTCAGGATATCAGAGCCGAAAATCCTGTTCGGCTACAGCAGCGCCGTGTTGATCCATAAATATGCAGGGTACGCTGTGGCTGCCTCCTTTCTGTTCTGGCTTGTTTACTGTGGGGTCACGGGAAGTCTCAGCAGATATTATGTTATTCGATCTGAAGATCTGAAAGGTATGCCGAAGCAGGCCAAATTCTACCTTTTCGGCATCTTCAAGGGAAGTGAAAACCCCTTTCACCCTACACTACAGGAGAAGTTTAACCCGCTTCAGAAGGTTGCATACGTCTTCACTATGTGTGTTTTTACACCTGCCGTGATTATCAGTGGCATTCTTTTCAGCAACATTCTCTTCTTCCGCTCCGTGATAGATTTGATGGGCGGACTGAGGGTTCTTGACGCTGTCCACGTGATAGCCGCTTATGCGGTTGCGGTCTATCTCGTTGTTCACCTCTATATGTCAACCCTTGGTAAAACGCCTCTCACCCACATAAAGGAGATGCTTACCGGCGATGAAGACCACGTGGAAGGCGTGGGCTCACGCTCAACTACGAGGACTGCCGGATAGCAAGGAGGGACAACTTTCAGGGATTGTTGGACTGGCCTACGTCAAGCCATTCCGCGAGCATGGAGGCATAGGCGGGCTCCAGATAGAGCGTCGAATAGAGGAAGAGGCGGGCGGTAGACGTTCTCGTCTCTTCTATGTCCGAGTATTCCTCCCGGGCCGCCATCCCTGCCGCCGTCTGCACGACCTCCTCCAGGGTGAAATCGAAGGGCGGATGGGTAAACATGTCGAGGGGAACCGGCCTCGGGTAGACCTCGGAGTCTTGCCTCACGATCTCCGCGATGAGACGCGCCGGGTCGCCCTGTCTGCGAAGGAGCAAGGCGGCGTACGCCTCCGACATGGACAGGGATGAGTAGTAGGATCTTTCGCCATTGTCCGCTACGACCTCGCGGAGGTCGTCACACTCGCCGAGGAGCGTGAGAAGGCGGGTCCTCACGTCGGCCTCGCGGTCTGCCTCGGCCCCCGGTTGACCCCCGGCAAGGGCTCGGCGGATTTCTGCTTCGGAGATGAGGAGACCCGCCTCACTGGCACGGCGGATTATGGCCGCGGCCTCATCGACCGGTCCCGGGCCCTCGAGCGCGTCTGTCCCACTTGTTTCCTTCATGCTCCCGACCAACCCCTTGTACTCTCGACCGGCACGCCTCAAAAGCCCCGGCGACCCTGCTTTAAGGGCAAAGAGCTTCACCCCGGCAGCAGGTTTCTCCTGCCCAGTTCAATTGCCACGTCGCCCATCCCCGCCTTCCGGTACGCCTCGGCCGTGGGTGCGCCCGTGGCCCTGTCCCAGCCCAGCTCATCATAGAACATGTCCTTCGCCGTCTCCACGTCCTTCCTGTCCATCCGCGTGGTCCCCTTGGTGAAGGGGGCCTTCCCCGATTCGTCTTCGAAAGCCCACTCGGGAATCAGATCGTGGCGCGCGCGCATCTCCTTGGTGCCCATGTCGCGAATGGTAAGGGCCCTGTGGAGCACGAAGATCCGTTCCGCCACCCGGTCGAGCTCCTGCCGGTCCAACTTGTCTCCCGTGGCCACGCTGTAGAGCATCGACTCCAGGGAGTCGTCGCCCCGGTAGCCCCTCTCCTTGAGCGGGGAGGCCACCCACGGGCCCATCCAGTTGCAGAGGGAGAGCGAATCGTGGAGCTCCTTCCGAAGGACGGACCACTTGGCCATCCGCGCCTTGGACGGGTGCATCGGGGTGTAGGCGCCTATCGCGTCGACCGCGTCGGGTGCACCCCAGATTTCGGCGGCCAGTTTTTTCTGTACCTGCAGGGGCAGCCCATTCCGGATGAAATTGACGTGGGAATGGCACTGGGGGTCCCGGTTGTACATAAGGTTGATGAGGGTTCCGCACTGGCCGACCTCCTCGCAGGAATGGTGCTTGGGATGGCCCATCTTCCAGTAGGCGAGGTCGTGGTCCTTTCCCCACTCTGCCTCCGGTATGGACCACCGCTCGAGGAGATAGCCTGTGCCGAGGCCAAGGGCGCACGCGAGCTCGCCCTCTTTGGCGGCGATCCTCGGGAGCAGCTCGAAGAGGAAGGACGGATCGCTTTTCTCATATTTGTCCCACGAGTAGCTCTTGAACTCCTTCTCCCCCAGCTTGGCCTTGATGTGGCCTTCATAGTAGAGCTTCTGGAAATCGCGCTGGAGCTGGCCGTAGTTGCACCATATCCCCAGGTCGTCGGCCAGGTGCATGCCGACCATGCAGGTCTCCATGTTGGCCCGCCCGTCCAACCCGGCCGGGAAGCTCTTGAAAAAGACCCAGCCGAACAAGAGGCCCATGCAGGTGTTCTGTCCCATCTCACTGATGCCGTATTTCGAGGCCACCGCCGGCATTTTCACCATGGTGTGACACCTGATGGGACAGCTCGTGCAGCCGTTCCCCCGCACCGTATATTGCCAGGCTGCGTTGCCGAGATAAAAGGCGGCGTTGTTGGTGCGGTACGCAATGCGGTTCAGGTTGTGAGGCTCGCAGGTTCCTGTTTCTATGGGAGGCGCTGCCGCACCCCAGGCGCGCCCCTTCGAGCCGACCCACCTGGTGCCCGGGCTCCAGAATTCCGCCCACGGCTGCGGCGCGTTGGGCACCACGTGCTGGTTGTTTGCCCCCAGGAGCGAGAGGTGGTACTTGACCAGTTTCTCCCATTCATCCTTATTGCCCCCGATCCTGACGCTGCCCGTGCCGCGCACCCCGATGGCTTTGAGGTTCTTCGATCCCATGACCGAGCCCGCGCCGCCGGCGGAGTGAGAAATTGAGTTCATCACATTGGACATAGGAACCAGGTTTTCACCCGCCGGACCGATGGCGGCCACAACCGCCTCGGGCCCCATGATCTGCGAGATCGCCGCGGTCGTCCGGCGGATGCCCTCTCCCCACAGGTGGCGGCCGTCTTTCACCTCCACCTTCCCGTCGGCGACGGAGAGCCAGACGGGGTGGTCGGCCTTTCCCTCTATGACAATGGCGTCATATCCCGCATACTTCAGCTCCGCGGCAAAGTGGCCCCCCATATGGCCCGTTGCCACCAGAGGCTTCGGGGCACAGGTGGGCCAGAGGGTGGTGATGGCAATGCGACCGTTACAGGGCGCCCCGGTCCCGGCCAGCGGTCCGACGGCGAAGATGATCTTGTTGCCCGGATCGTGGGGTTTTGTCCCCGCAGGTACCTCGTCCCACATCACCTTGTAGCCGATACCCGTCCCGCCCAGATAATCCTTGTATTTATCCACCGTCTCCTCGGTCCGGCTCCTGCCGGTAGAGAGGTCGACGCGAAGTACTTTTCCCGCCCATCCTCCGTAGGTCTTCATCCCATCCTCCTTCTATCTTTTGTGGCATTCCTGGCAGGCAGCGCTCTTCTCCGGCGACAGCACCGCCAGGGGGGCCGTCCGCACCGGCACCTTATCGGTGAGGTCCCGCCACGGCAGGTACGTGAGCGATTGAGCGGGGCACGCCTCAACGCACTTCGGCTTTCCTCCGCACAGGTTACACTTTGTCGCCTTGCCGGAATCCTGGTCGAAGGAGATCATCTCCCAGGGACACGCCCGCAGGCACATCTTGCACCCGGTGCACTTGTCCGGATCGACCACGCGGGCCTTGACCGGTGGGGCAACGACAATGGCGTCGTTCGGGCACGCGTCGGCGCAAGGCACGGGGTGGGGACACTGCTTGCAGAGATCCTGCACGACAAGCCCGTTTCCCCAATTGCCCTGTCCCCGCTGGCCGGCGAAGACACCCTTGGGTCCGAAGTTGAGGTTTCTGTCAACCTTGATTCTCGCAAGCGTCGGCGCCGCCTTTCCGTCGTTGAATTCCGTGCAGGCCAACTCGCACCGACGGCATCCGACACACTTGGTGGGATCTCCGATTACGATACCCTGGGCCTGCTCCATGATGATCAGCGGTTTGACGGCCCCCCTCGCGAGGAGGGGCCCGAGGGCCGACATGCCGATGACGGAGAGGCCGCCCACTTTCAGGAACTGCCTCCTGGAGCAGAGGCCGACCGCCCCTGCCAACCCCGAAGCCGATGAAGAAGACCGATCCCTCTCGCACCCGCTACCCATGCTGCGCCTCCTATTGTGGTGAAAACACCAATTTTTCTCATTCTCTTTCTCCTATCGAGAGCACATCCTTGAGGATTGCTCCGTCAGGAGAAGCCCTGCCTCACTTTCCTTACACGCGAGGCATCCTATGCTCCCTCCATCCGAGTAAAACATATGCCTCGAAGACGGATCTTTGCATCTTCGGGAGATGCCTCGTGAGAGGATATTCAGGGCACCGCCGCCCGAGCGGCTTCCTTCTTGATCCTCTCCACATCCGGCTCTGTAATAAATCTCGCTTTCACCAGGGTCTGTTGTCGCCCCTTTCTACGATTAGTTTTCAGATTACCAATAACAAAGCGTCCATAGCGAAAACTCATGGGAGGACGGCCCCCTCACGGCGGTCACTTGTTTGAAGGCTGCAAGCGGGATGGCCGAAACGAACGCTCACTCGCCTCCCTGGAGCATATTTGAGGCCTTGACGCGCCAACCACCTCCTTTCCTCAAGAGAACGTCGGTCGTTGGTATCCGTGCAGCTTCGTGGAGGGTCTATCTCCCTTTTATCAGAAGCCTACCGCGCTTGTCAATAGGCAATACTGTTCGTGAATTTAATCTTTTGCATAGGAGGCTCAGGGCGGAGGCGCCGTGCTATGCCGGTACGCGATTGCCCGAAGGGCGTGGGTCGCACGCATTGGATATGGTGGAACCTGGAAACAGATCTAAAACAGTAATTATTTTTGAAAAGCCTCTATGGAAAAAGCGTCAACTGGGAGGACCTGGTGTCGAGCAGTTCCCGGATTTGTTTCAGCAGCTTCTCTATCACGATAGGTTTTGAGATCATGGGTATCCCCTCCCTGCTGATCCCTTTCTTCGAGAGGATATCGCCCGTATAGCCGCTCATGAAGACCGCCCTTATGTCGGGTCTGATTGCCTTTAGCTCAATATACGCCTCTTTGCCGTTTTTCCTCGGCATAATCACGTCGAGGAGCAGGAGATCAATGCCTTCCCTGTTTTCGTTGAACTTTTCAACGGCATCGACTCCGTCAACCGCTTCGATCACCGCGTAGCCGAAATCACGAAGCACGGTGGTGACGATCTGCCTCACGTCGCTATTGTCCTCCGCCACCAGGATGACCTCGTTACCCCCCTTCAGCTCCTCTTTTTCCTGGATGCTCACGGCAGAGCTCGCAGGCTCCGCGAGGGGGAAGTAGGCGGTGAAGGTCGTCCCCTTGCTCGGCTGGCTGGCAACATTCACATATCCCTTGTTCTGATGGACGATCCCGTAGACTATCGACAGGCCAAGGCCCGTCCCCTTCCCCACTTCTTTTGTCGTAAAAAAGGGGTCGAATATCTGGTCTTTCGTGCGCTCGTCCATGCCGCTTCCGGTGTCGGAGACTTCGATCGCGGCGTAAGCGCCATCTTTACCGTCACAGGTCTTCATAAAGTCGCCGCTCAAGTGCACCTGCTCTGTTTTTATGGACAGCATGCCGCCATCCGGCATGGCATCTCTCGCATTTGTCGCCAGGTTCATCAATAACTGCGCTACCTGTCCATCGCCCATGACAACGACAAGCCTTTCACGGCTAAACGACGTTCTCAGTTCTATATCCTCGCCGATAATCCTCCTTAAGAGTTTTTCCACGACCTTAATTGCCTCGTTCAGGTCGACCGCTTTTGTTGCCATAGCCTGCTTTCGGCTGAACGCGAGCAGGTTCTGGGTAAGGGCGCTCGCCCTGTCCGCTGCCTCCATGATCTGGTTCACGTAGCTCGTAATCTGGGTGCCCGGCCCTACTTTCATCAGGATCAGGCTGCAGTATCCCATGACAGTGGTCAAAATGTTATTGAAGTCGTGGGCGACGCCACCGGCGAGGGTGCCGATGCTTTCCATTTTCTGCGCGTGCAGAAGCTGGGCCTCCAGCTTCTTCCGCTCTGTGATGCTCTCCACGATCCCTTCGTGGTAAAGCACGTTCCCTTCCTTGTCGCGCACGACCCTTGCGTTGAGCGACACCCATTGCACGCTCCCGTCCTCACAATAAACCTGGACTTCGAAGTCACGGGCGAGACCCTCCGTTTCCATGAGACGCAGATATTCATGCCTCCGTCTCCCGCTCACGCACAACTGCTTTCCGACATCGGTCACGCGCTGAATCAGCTCCTCCGGAGAATCGAAGCCGTGGATACGGGCGAGGGCCGGGTTCGCATTGATAAAACGACCATCGAGGGACACCTGAAAAATTCCTTCAATGGCATTCTCGTATATGTAGCGGTACTTTTCCTCCGTCTGTCTCAGGGTCTCTTCAACCGACCTTTTCTCTGTCATGTCCTGGCTGTCCCTCCCGCGGTCATCCACGTTCCTACCCCGCCCGCCTCAAAAGGCGTTCCGTATGCTGCTTAAGTAGAGTTATCACCAATTGCGGGTAAGAATCAACAAAAACTTATGCTTTGGCGGGGTGCGCTCAGTTGCGGGGCCGGACCTTGCATGCGCCCGCCATTTTTTGTTGGCCGCCCCAACCCGTTTCGTGCTACAGTTTCGGCTCTATGAAGAGAGCCGGTACGGCAAGCGCCCTTTTCGATTTCTGCGACCTGGCATGCAAATATGCGGAGATACCGCAGGAGACGGGCATCGACGGGTCCGGCAGTTGCAGGACCTTCATCGCCCTTTACTGTAACCGAAAAAAGACCCTTGTCCATAAAAACCATCCTTGCAGCAAAAAAATTCCCAAGCAAAAGCATACGGCGTCCGGATAAACCGGTTAAGCCCCTGCGCCTCTTGACTGCATGCACGCACAGGACTTATAATCAGGCAATAATGAGAAGAACCCGACAAAAGGAGGCATCATGACCAAGGAAGAAATAATGACCGCGCTACGCGCTAATCCGGTTTGTTACCTCGCGACGGTTGAAGGCGATACTCCGCGGGTGCGGGGAATGCGCACGTACGCCTTTGACGAGAGAGGGATCCTGATTCAGACAGGCAGCATCAAAGATCTGTACAAGCAGCTCGTAAAAAACCCTAGGGTCGAGCTTTGCTACAATGACAATACGAGCGGGGCCCAGATACGGGTGAGCGGCACCGCCGAGTTCCTCGAGGGTCAGGCCATTAAGGAAGAGGTGCTCAAGAACCGTCCCTTCCTGAAATCTCTTGTCGCGACCCATGGCGACGACGTGATCAAGGTGTTCAGGGTCGCCGGCGCCGTTGCGACGGTGTGGACCATGGCGACGAACCTCGCACCGAAGGAATATGTCACACTGTGAGGTAAGCGCACCCCGGATCAGGGAGTCTATAAGCCCGCCTGAATGACGGAAAAGGGGCGGCACCGGAAGAGGCACAACTGCATACGGTGTACCCGGCCGCTTCCGGCTTCGCCGCTCGGCGGCTCACGAACGCGCATGTCCGCCGATGTGTCTTATCTTTTTATCGAGGGTTATCAACCACACACATCTGCCTTTTCCGGACGCACACAACCAGTACAAATGTAGGGCAAGAACCGCGTCGTTTGGAGGAAAGCGGCGAATGCCGAGACGGGATAACGGCCCGGCCGAGCGGCAAGGGATCACGGGCACTTTGCGCCCTTTTCGCCGGTTTGTTGCCCGCCGCCTGCAAAAAGGCCAGCGGCGCTTTATACTTCTACTAACGCGCTAAAAGCAGCGCGGGAAGGGAGAGTGAGATCGCAAGTGAGTGACATGAACCTCGTCTGCTGCATCAAACAGGTGCCCGACACCGCTGACGTGAAGATAGACCCGGAGACGAATACACTCATCCGCTCGGGGGTCGAGTCCATCATGAACCCTTACGACCTCGTGGCAGTGCAGGCAGCCGTCGACCTTAAAGGAAGGTACGGAGGGACGGTGACCGCCATAAGCATGGGGCCACCCCAGGCAGAGCAGGCACTCAGGGAGGCGCTGTCGCTCGGCGCAGACAGGGCCGTCCTGCTCTCGGACCGGGCCTTTGCGGGCGCCGATACCCTTGCCACGAGCTATACTCTTTCCAGGGCAATCGACAAGCTCCGACAGGAGAGTCCTGTCGATCTCGTCATATGCGGGAAACAGGCCATCGACGGCGACACCGCCCAAGTGGGACCGGGCCTTGCAACCCGCCTCGGGTGCACGCAATTTACCTACGTCACGGAGATCGAGCAGATCGATCAGACAGTCGGCCGCGTGACGGTGAGACGAAAGGCGGAGGGCGGCTCCGAGGTTATCAGCGGTTGCCTTCCCGCCGTGCTCACCGTCGAGCTGGAGCTCACGAAAGTCAAGAGGGCTTCGCTTCCCCGCCTGATCAACGCCCTTTGTGCCTCGGTCGAGGTATGGAATGCGGAATCCCTCCAGGCGCAGCCAGAGCGGCTCGGTTTGAAGGGTTCGCCCACGTGGGTGAGGAGGATATTCTCTCCCCCCTCAAAGAAAGGCGGGCCCGCCTTTGATGCGCGCGAGGACGCCCGACATGCCGTAGAAGCGTGCGTGGCCGCCCTCCTTGACGACGCGACGTTCGCTGAGCAGTTGCTGAAGCACTGGGAGCGCTAAAGGAAAGAAATGGCCAAGAACAAAAAGGGGATCGAGCTCGCCGAGGTAATTCCGGATAAGTGCATCGGCTGCCAGTTGTGCGTCGGGATCTGCCCGGTCGGCGCCATCGAGATGGTAGACGGGGTTGCCCGCATCGATCCTGACGCCTGCATCGGCTGCGGCAAGTGTGCCGACGTCTGTCCCGCCGAGTCCGTAAAGTTCGAGAGAAAGAAGCGCAGGGCGGCCGGGGGAAAAAAAGCGGAGACGCCGGCGGGCGCCCCCGGATACCAGGGGGTGGCCGTCTTCGTGGAGGTCTTAGAAGGCCATGGCGCGAGCGTCTCATGGGAACTCGTGGGGAAAGCGAGGGAGCTCGCCGGGAAGCTGGGAACGACGGTGCTCGGCTTCGTGGTAGGCCACGAGGTGGAGGAGATCACCCGGCAGGCCGTCGCGTACGGCTGCGACGACGTGCACGTGGTCGATGATCCCCTGCTCGAAATCTACCTCTCCCTGTCCTACGGAAAAGCGGTGAGTGATCTCTGCGCCAGGGTGAAGCCCGAGATACTGCTCATGGGCGCGACGCTGGCGGGCCGCGATCTCTCGGCTGTCGTGGCGACCATCCTGGAGACGGGACTGACCGCCGACTGCACGGGCCTCGACATCGATGAGGAAAAGCGTATCCTCCTCATGACGAGGCCTACTTTCGGCGGCAACATCATGGCGACCATCTTTTGCGAACGCCACCGGCCGCAGATGAGCACGGTGAGGCCGAAAGTCTTCAGGCTCCCCGAAAAGGACGCGGAAAGAAAGGGGAACATCCACCATCATCCGTTCGAGCCGCCGGCAGGCGAGCTCCCGTCAGTGGTCGAGCTTGTCAGGGATGCTGCCGCCGGGGGTCTCGTCGACATCACCCGGTTCCCCGCCCTCATCGTTGCGGGAAAAGGGGCGTGCGACGCGGAATCGATGCCCATGTTCCAACGGCTCGCCGACCTCCTTGGCGGGGTGATCGCCTGCTCCAGGCCCGTCGTCGAGTCGGGCCTGCTGCCCTATGAGCGCCAGGTCGGCCAAACGGGTAAGACCGTCGCCCCGAACCTCTACGTCGCCATCGGCGTCTCGGGCGCGGTCCAGCACCTCGTCGGCATGCAGGGCTCCGAGCGGATCGTCGCCATCAACTCGGACCCCCAGGCGCCGATATTCAGCGTCGCCGACGTGGGCATCATCGGGGACTACAAGAAAGTGGTGCCGCTTTTGATCGATGAGCTGGAGCGAAAAATGAAATGGGAAACGAGGGGGGCTTAGAACACATGCAAGAGCAGTTCGACGTCGCGGTCGTGGGAGCGGGGCCGGCAGGCAGCTCGTGTGCGGCCATCCTCGCCGAAAAGGGCGTGAAAACCGTTGTCTTTGAGCGCGGGGAGTACCCAGGCGCCAAAAACATGTCAGGAGGTGTGCTCTATGGGTACGACCTCGGCCGGATCGTGCCCGACTTCGCGGAGAGGAATTGTCCTATCGAGCGAAGCATTGTCGAGTCGCAGGTCTGGTACCTCTCTGCCGACGGCGGCTACGCCGTGAGCTTCCGCGACCGGGTTTTCGAGGAGACGCTCAAGTTCAACAGCTTTACCGTGGGCAGGGCCAAATTCGACCGATGGTTTGCGGAGCAGGCCAGGTCCAGGGGCGCCTTGGTGGTGCCCGCCACTGTCGTGACAGACCTGCTGAGGGATGGCGACGGCCGCGTCATCGGGTTAAGGACCGACCGTCCCGACGGCGACGTCCACGCGAGGGTCGTCCTTTTAGCCGACGGCATCAATTCAGCGCTGGCCGCAAAAACCGGGTTCCGTCCCGAGGCGAAGCCGGAGCACGTCGCCCTCGCGGTCAAGGACGTCGTCGAGCTCTCCGAAGAGGCGATCAACGAGCGATTCCACGTGGAGGCGGGCTCAGGCGTCACCATCGAGGTCATGGGCGCCGCGACGAAGGGCATGGACGGGATCGGCGTGATATACACGAACAAGAGTTCGCTCTCCGTCGCTATCGGCGCCAACCTTTCCGATTTCATGACCCACAGGGTGAAGCCCTACGAAATGCTGGAAGAGTTCAAGTCGCACCCGCGGGTCGCCCCACTCGTGAAGGGCGGCCGGCCGAGGGAGTACATGGCCCACTGGATAGCCGAGGCAGGCTACGACGCCATCCCCCGACTGTGCGGCGACGGGTATCTCATCGCCGGCGATTCGGGGATGTTGTTCAACGCCCTCCACCGGGAGGGGTCGAACATGGCCATGACGTCGGGCCGCTTTGCCGCGGAGACCATCGTAGAGGCCATGGAGAGGGGTGATTTCACCCGCGGCGGCCTTGACGGCTACGCCTCCAGGCTCCAGGGATCGTACGTGATGGCCGACTTGAGAAAGTACCGGGGATTCAACGGATTCCGCTTCCGTCATCACGAGCTCTTCACCACGCTGCCGGAAGCCGCGGGATATGCGGCGCGGCAGATGCTGACCGTGGACGGGACGCCGAAAAAGCTGAAACAGAGGGCCATCCGCGCGAGGGTTCTCCGCGACATCCCTCTGCTCAGGCTGCTTCGCCTGCTGTGGGAGGGTTGGAGGAGCGTGAAATGAGCGTCAAGATCGAAGATAAGCTCTTCCTCGACCGCTTTCGCGTCGCCGAGGAGCCCCATATCAGGATCGTCGACGGCACCGTTTGTGGGGAGCGGTGCGAAGAGCAGCCCTGCCTTTACTTCTGTCCCGCCAACGTTTACAGGCGCGAGTTGGACCGGATCACCGTTGCCTGGGAAGGGTGCGTCGAGTGCGGCTCGTGCAGGATAGGCTGTCCCCACCTCAACATCGAGTGGCGCTTTCCCACGGGCGGCTATGGGGTGAGCCACAGGTTCGGGTAGGAGCGCGGCCGGCCGAGGTCGCGAACAAACACTCTCAAAAAAGCAGTTTCCGGCCACTTTTCAGTGCTTTTAACCTCTTTTTACCTTCTTCAGCACGCATGCGTCACCGACCGTCTCAGCACCCCTCTTTTGGATTCCCAACTCTCACAAGCCTTGCAGAAGGGGGGTTTACAAAAGTGCACAAAAGTTGACAGTTTCAGGGGGGGGTGAGGGGGTCCGGCGGCCCCCCGAGAGGAAGGGCGGGCCGCCGGGTAGCAACGCCGTCGGATGCGGCCGGGTGCGACCCGGCAAGGCAATATTGAGCTGGGTGCCCCGCCTGTCGCCCGAAGGGCGTGGGTCGGGGCTCAATTGTCAAAGAGCAACGCCGGTCCACGGGATCTGTGAGGCCGGCTGAAACAAACCCGGGCTATGCGATCTCTTAAGGGCCTCTCAAAACGACTGCCATAGGCGGGTGCCACCCAGCCAAGGCAATATTGAGGCTGGGCGCCCGGCCTGTAGTTCAATATTGCCTTGCTGGGTCGCGCATAAGATTTTCCCGCATCTGCCGCGCCCTGTCAAAGCGACAAGGAGGGGTGACAAGGAGGCATGACAAGGAGGCATGACAAGGAGGCATGACAAAAAGCAACGTTACATTGTAAAAGTTAAGCTCTTCCCGGAGATAATTTGATTGACATCACACACCGCGATGGTAGAATGGCTGATAAACATGGCACATCCTCTACAGGGCGTTCCGCCCGCAACTTTTGGAGTAGACCACTAGGGCGCGCCGGTATGAGATCATAAGGAAGGAGAACATCCATGTCTATGTCGTCTACACACAGGATCGCGGTCATCATGGGTGATGGGATCGGAAAAGAGGTAGTGCCCGAGGGCATGCGCGTCCTCGACGTTGCGGGCGAGAGGTTCGGCTTCAAGCTCGAATGGTGCATGTTCCCCTGGAACTGCGAATACTTCGCCAAGAACGGCGAGATGATGCCGAAGGACGGGCTCGATATCCTAAAAGGTCACGAGGCGGTCTTTCTCGGGGCCGTCGGCTACCCGGGGGTGCCCGACCACGTATCCCTCTGGGGGCTTCTCATTCCCATAAGGAGGAGCTTCCACCAGTACGTCAACCTCCGGCCTGTGAAGAGCATGCGCGGCGTGGAGAGCCCGCTCCGCCACGTCAACGGGGAAGAGATCGATTTCTGTGTCGTCAGGGAGAACGTCGAGGGCGAGTACTCGAACATCGGCGGTATGATGTACGGCGGCACCGAGCAGGAATTCGTCGTTCAAGAGAACGTCTTTACCCGCACAGGCGTGGAGAGGATCATGAGGTACGCCTTCGAGCTCGCGCGGAAGCGGGAGAAAAAGCGGGTCACGTCCGCCACGAAGTCGAACGGCATCGTTTTCACCATGCCCTATTGGGACGACATTTTCAAGAGGATATCGAAGGAGTATCCCGACGTGGCCGCCGAGCAGTACCACATCGACGCGCTTTCCGCACTCTTCGTGCAGCACCCGGAGCGGTTCGACGTGGTGGTGGGGAGCAACCTTTTCGGCGACATCCTCTCCGACCTCGGCCCGGCGGTCGCGGGGAGCCTCGGTGTTGCGCCGTCGGCCAGCCTGAACCCCGAGAAGGCCTTCCCCTCCACCTTCGAGCCTGTGCACGGCTCTGCTCCCGACATCGCCGGAAAGGGTCTCGCGAACCCCATAGGCCAGATACTCTCCGGCGCGATGATGCTGGAGCACCTGGGATACGCGGAGGCGGCAGCGACCATCAAGAACGCGGTTATCAAGGCGATCGGCGAGAAGGGTGTGAAGACGCGAGACCTTGGCGGCAGCGCAACGACTTCCGAGATGGGGCGCGCGGTGGCAGAACTTGTGGCCGCCCTTTAGGGCGAGAAAAGAGGCAGCGAAGATCCTGGGCAGCATTATCAAAACACTGATTGACAACGTCGAAAGGCGTGGTACGATGGAAGAAGCCATTGAACTTCAGGCTCCGGCGACTGCTCTTGTGCGCTTCCCCGGTGGCGAGGATATCGGCTGTCCGGGACGCGGAATTCGATGTGATTTCTGCATAGTTATTTGGAGGGAAAAATGAAAAAGAGGCACTATTGGAAATTCATCATACCGCTATTAATTGGGGCGGGCATCTGCCTGGCCCCTGTGCCCCAAGGATTGCAGCCGCATGCCTGGTACTATTTTGCACTGTTCAGTGCCGTAATCGCAGCCTTGATCCTGGAACCCATACCGGCAGCCGCTGCAGGATTGGTCGGCGTTACCCTGGCCGGTCTCTTGCTTCTCGTGACTCCCAAGCCGGCCGACTCCTTGAAATGGGTGCTCTCCGGTTTCACCAATACTACGGTATGGCTTATTTTTATAGCGTTTATGTTTGCCAAAGGCTATGAGAAGACGGGCTTGGGGCGCCGGCTTGCTCTGCTGCTCGTGAGGGCTCTCGGGAAAAAGACACTGGGTCTCGGTTATGCCGTAGCTATAACCGACCTGATACTGGCGCCTTTCACTCCATCCAACACGGCCCGCAGCGGAGGGACGATCTTCCCGATCATCAAGAACATACCCCCTCTCTATGATTCCGAACCTGGCGAAACATCACGTAAAATAGGCGCTTATCTTATGTGGACGGCGCTTGCCACTACTTGTATAACAAGCTCCATGTTTCTCACTGCTCTGGCTCCGAACCTCCTGGCTATAGAGCTTGTCAAAAAAACTGTATCCGTAAGCATCTCATGGCCGGAATGGGTTATTGGATTTCTCCCGGTGGGCTTGCTTCTTTTCGCGCTGACCCCTTATCTGATCTATAAGATTTATCCGCCGGAGGTGAAAGTCAGCAATGAAGTGTCTGCATGGGCAGCCGAGGAATTATCGAAAATAGGCAAAATGAGCGGCAAAGAGGTGATAATGGCCCTTCTCGCCATTATTGCCCTTACGCTCTGGATTTTCGGCGGCAGCTGGTTCAACCTCGACGCTACTTTAGTAGCTCTCATTGTGCTCTGCGCTATGATTCTGACAGGCGTTATCTCGTGGGATGACGTCATAGGCAATAAACAGGCCTGGAATGTGCTGGTTTGGTTTGCCACACTCGTATCCCTGGCCGATGGCCTCAGGCTGGTAAAATTTCTCGACTGGTTTGCCCTCCTCACCGCCGGGGCCTTGAAAGACATTCCGGTTTTAACGGCACTGCTCCTCTTTGTTGCAATTTTCTTCATTGTTCATTACATGTTCGCTAGTATAACGGCACACACCGCTGCATTACTGCCTGTATTTCTGGCGGCGGCCATGGCCATCCCGGGTATGCCGATTAAATTGCTTGCGTTGATGTTCTGCTATTCCCTCGGCATTATGGGCATCATTACACCATTTGCGACGGGACCTTCCCCTATCTACTACGGAAGCGGATATGTACCGGGTAAAGATTTCTGGCGTCTTGGACTGATCTTCGGTGCGATCAACCTTACCGCCTTGCTTGTCATAGGGTATTTCTATATAGCCCGGATTGCGGTCTAACATAGAAGGGGAGACTACGATTTTCTGCACGTGTTTCAGCGGTTCTTCGACGAGTTTTTGGCGACCCAAGCCGCGAACGCGTTCATAAACTTTGTGAGAAATTCGCGGATTGTCTCATTCGTAATACGGCCGTCGGCATCGAATAGTTGCGCAGCGCCCCCAATGTATGCCTCAGGCTGCTGCATTGCCGGGACGTCTAAGAACACGAGCGATTGCCTGAGATGGTGATTTGCGCCGAAGCCACCTATCGCGCCAGGTGAAACGCTTATCACTGCACCGGGTTTTCCTCCCCAGACGCTTTGACCGTACGGCCGCGACCCCACGTCGAGCGCATTTTTCAGCACCGCCGGGACCGAGCGATTGTATTCAGGTGTCACGAACAGCACACCGTCAAACGACCTCACACGCTCCCGAAACGCCGTCCACGCTGCGGGCGGTTTTCCCCCATCGTCACCATCTTGGTCGTAAAGTGGAAGCCCGCCTATCTCAATGATTTCAAACTCCAATGATTCAGGTGCAAGCGTTATGAGCACATTTGCCATCTTACGATTGAAAGATTCCTTGCGAAGGCTACCTACAAAAACTGCTATCTTCATAGTCATTTCTTATGCCCCCGGTATCGTTTTTGATGCGATACCTATTATATAGGTGTTTACAAATCACATTGCAATCTCTGCTTCCCGACCTTCCTCCTTATCGCTTCGAGTCGTCAAGGCGCACAGGGCTACCCCCGAGCCTGTCCTTTTCTCCCTCGACCGCAGACACTCAACCCTCGCCAGATAAGACTAATGATAGCAGCCCATTGCGCACAAATTCCACCATGCCGGTGAGGAAGACGACAGCTAATTATCTCTTTTTGCGATATACTTCGAGGAGTGAGAGTTTCAGGATGGACACCGGATAGTCTTCATTCTTCGCGACAGACCGGTCCGCCCTGTCACACTGCGGGCTACCGATTATATTTAAAAAAGGGGATTTTGCATGGTTTATGTTGGAAGCCGGCCATGCAGAAGGCTTCCCCTATGAACAACCAACTGCTCCCCCATGAGAGTTGATCCTGTGGGGTAAATCATGAAACTGAAAGGTGTTTTCCTGTGTATTGATTGTGATGAAGTGTTCGCAATCGAGGGGTCTCCATGCAATCTCAGATGCCCGAGGTGTGCTTCATCGGTTTTGCCCCCCCATCTGCCCGGGTCCGGACTTGGACGGATTTTGAGAATTCGTCGGGCGAGGCGAACAGGATAACGCGGGTGGTGCGTTCGCAAAAAGACCGAGGCTGGAGGTCGTCCACTCAGCGCCCGTCGCTCCCCGATCCTCGTGCCTTGGCGTACCACCGGGAGCCAGAGCCCAACCGGCACAGTGCTTCCTTATGTTGTGTGCATCGCTGTCCCATTATGGGCGCAATTGTTGAAATGAGTGAAAGTGGTGATGATATTTACTCGTGAGACACCTGAGCCGAAGGAGATTCTATACGCAGATCGGCACAGGTGGGAAAATTCACGAGCGGCTGATCGGTAAATGTTATAAAGTCTTCATGGCACTATACAGGGTATAGAGCAGGGCCGAGAACCGGACAGGCCGGACAGAAGGAAGTAGCACAACTGCTACATAAGGAGACGAATCATGGATAACTATGAATGGTGGACGGAAGAGCAGAAACGATTTGCCGACGAGGCAGAGGACTTCGCGGCGAGCGTGATGCCCAGGGACGCGGAGACCCGTTGGACCAGGGAGTTTCCCTGGGACATCTTCGAAAAGATTGGCAAAAAGCGCTACGCGGGGGCAGCCATACCCAAGGAGTATGGCGGGCTAGGTCTGGGCTGTACGGGCGCGTGCATCGTCACCGAGGCCTTTGGAGCCATGCCCGGCGTCATGAGGGTCTTCGGGGGCAACATGCTTGGTGGGCTGCACCAGGTGCTGGGTCACGGCACGGAGGAGCAGAAGAAAAAAATCCTTCCCCGGATCGTTAACGGGGAGATAGGGGCGATCGTCATCACCGAGCCTGTGGTCGGGACCGACGCGGCCGCCATAGCCGTGGAGGCGAAGCAGGCAGACGGCGTCTATGTCCTGAACGGGAAAAAGCGGTTTATCGTCGCTGCGGGACTGGCGACCAGATACATGGTCTATGCCCGGACCAGCAACGACCCGGAAGACATTCGGAAACACCGTCACCTGACCGCTTTTATTCTCGAAAAGGGGGCGAAAGGTTTTACCGTCGAGAAGATCAACGAGCTGATCGGCTTCAGCAACATCCAGAACGGTGTGCTCAATTTCGAAGATGTGGAGATCCCGGTCGAGAACCGTATCGGAAAAGAGGGCGACGGATGGACAGTCATGGTAGGGGGCCTCAACTTCGAGCGGACGATCATTTCAGCCCAGGCCATGGGGTGGCTCGGGGAACTCCTGAAAAATGCCGTACCTTATACGAAAAGGAGGGTCCAGTTCGGCCACCCGACGATCGATATCCCCACAAACCAGTTCAAGATCGCGGACCTCGTCCTGAAGAAGAGGGCGGCACGCCTCTTCACCTATCATACGGCCTACATGTGGGACCTTGGAAAGGATATCACCATAGATTCTAACCTGATAAAGGTTTTCAACCTGGAGTGCGCCATGCAGGCGAGCATCGATGCCATCCAGTTGGTGGGGGGTGACGGCACCACCCTCTTTTATCCATTGCAGGAGATCATGCAGGTCGCCAAGGTGGATTCGATTTCCGGCGGGACCATGGAGGCGTGCAGGATGGTCATCTTCAGGACCGCCATGAAACAGCTCGGAGACGAGATCGCGTGGCGGCGGCGGATACCTCACCCCGAACTGGGCGTGCCGGTCCCGACGTATGGAACGATACCGAGGGAGAAAACCATTGATGAAGGGAAGCTCCTCAAGTTCCTCGCCGAGGACTACCGGGTGAACCCGGGACTCTACATGGCCAGGGAGGACATTCAGGAGGCCTTTGAGGTCGACGACGGGAAGCTCGATGAGCTGCTCATCTCCCTCGAGCAAAAAGGTCTTATCTGGCTCAATCGGACAAAGAAGGGCATCGGACTGGCAAAGGCCTCGTACAAGGGCCTCCGGGAGGCCAATCCCAAGGAGCACTACCAATGGTACCCGGAATGGATCAATAGAGGAAAGGACAGGATCTTCTAGAACAGTGACGCAGTGGGAAATCTTTAGATAAGGAGAGTGGGGTATGGTGAAGATCATCACAGCGGAAGAAGCGGCCCGATTGATAAAGGACGGGGATGTTGTCGCAGCCGCCACGTTCGGCCTTGCCGGCTGGTCCGAAGAGATAGCCTATGCCGTGCGCGAGCGGTACGTCGCAACCGGACATCCGAAAAATATTACCTTCGTGCATGCCGCCGGCGCAGGCGACTGGAAGGGCCGGGGCGGAGGGATCTGGGCCGAAGACGGCACCGAAGGTATGATAAAGAAGGTACTCACCTCCCACATCGGCTCGGAGCCGCAAATGGCGAAGGCAGCGCAGGAAGAGAAATTTGAGTGTTATTTCTGGCCCCTGGGCGTCATGACGCAGTGGTATACCGAGGTTGCGAGACGAACCCCCGGGCTTCTGAGCAAGACCGGACTGGACACCTTCATCGACCCCCGCATCGAAGGCGGCAAGGTGAACCGCAGAAGCAAGGAGGACCTCATCAAGGTGGTCAACTTCGAAGGAGAGGAATGGCTCCTCTACAAGTCCTTTCCCCTGACCGTGGGACTCATCAGAGGCACCACGGCGGATGAGAAGGGCAACGTCACCTTCGAGAAGGAAGCCATTGCCCTCGAGGCGCTGCCCCTCGCCCAGGCGGTGAAGACCTCGGGCGGCATCGTGATCGTGGCCGTGGAGAACCTGGCCAAGGCCGGGTCGCTCCATCCCCGGCACGTGAAAGTGCCGGGTGTCTGCGTCGACTATATCGTGGTGGCCACGCAACCGCAGATGCAGACCATGGGTACCCAGTTCAAGGCGAGCCTTGCCGGCGACATCAAGGTGCCCGAGACGAGCATCCCGCCGATGCCCTTTGACGAGCGCAAGTTTATCGCGCGAAGGGCCGCCATGGAACTGGCCCCGGGGCCGGTCAACCTGGGTATCGGTATCCCCCAGGGGGTTGCCGACGTGGTTGCCGAAGAGGGGTGCAGCGAGATACTCACCCTTATCTCCGAGTCGGGGAATATCGGCGGCATCCCGGGGACGGCCCTTGAATTCGGGGCCAGCTACAACGGCGAGGCCATGGTGCGGCAGGACCAGATCTTCAACTGGTTCGACGGCGGGGGTCTCACCATGGCCTTCACCGGCCTCGGCCAGACGGATAAGGAAGGCAACATCAATGCCGGCAAGTTCGGCGACAGGCCCATGGGTCCCGGCGGCTTCATCGACACGACCCAGCACGCGAAGAAAGTCGTCTTCGCCGGCACCTTCACCGCGGGCGGGCTGAAGGTGAAGGCAGGAGACGGCACGCTGACCGTCGTCAAGGAAGGCAAGATCAAGAAATTCCTGAACAGGGTTGAGGATATTGCTTTCAGCGGCACGTACGCATGGAGGGTCGGCCAGAAGGCCGTCTACGTCACCGAGCGGGCCGTGTTCGAGCTTACCAAAGACGGCCTGATGCTGACCGAGGTCGCACCGGGCATCGACCTGGAGAAGGACATACTGGCGCAGATGGAGTTCAAGCCGGTCATCTCCCCCGACCTGAAAACGATGCGGGAGGGTATTTTCAAGCCCGAGTGGGGAGAATTGAAGGAGATACTGGGGGCATAGGCAGAGACCGAGGAGTACGTGCCTGTTTCTTCAGGAGGAAGGATGGCGATGAAGAAGGTAAGCATAACGGAAATCTTTGACACCAGTCAATTCACCTCGTACCAGTTCAAGGTCTGTTTCCTCTGTTTTCTTGTGACGTTCCTCGACGGCTTCGACCTGACGGTTATCGGCGTAGCACTGCCCAAGATGGCGGACTTTCTGCACGTGAAACCCAGCGCCCTTGGCCTGGCACTCGCTGCCGGTCAATTCGGGCCTCTTATCGGCGCGATCGTGCTCGGCACATTGGCGGACCGTTTTGGACGCAAGTGGATGTTATTCGTCTCCACGATCATTTTCGGTGTGTTTACCCTGATGACCGCATTTATTACCAGCGTCGAACAAGTGGCGCTCTACCGCTTTCTCGGTGGACTTGGGCTGGGTGGGGCTGTCCCTAATGCCCTTACCTTCGGCAGCGAGTACGCACCGACTCGCTCCCGTGCAACCTTCGTGACCACCATGTACGCGGGCATGCCCGGCGGGTCCGTAATGGGGGCGCTCTCCGCCGTATGGCTGCTCCCCCATTACGGCTGGCAGTCGGTCTTTCTCCTGGGGGGCGGCATCCCTATCCTCATCGCCCTGGCCGTGGCGCTGTTCCTGCCTGAGTCGCTGGAATTCATGGTCAAGAAAGGAAAAGACAAGCTGCAGACCCGCAGGATCATCGCCAGGATCGCACCGGCACTCGCCGCAGACGAGCACGTTGAGTTTTACTCAACAGGGAAGGTGCTTCCCGGTGTCCCGATGAAGCACCTTTTCATGGAAGGCCGCGCATTGACAACCATTTTATTGTGGCTAGCCCTCATCGGGAGCCTCTACTCGCTCTGGGTGCTGACTTCATGGGCGCCTACCCTGCTCAGGAAGGGCGGCGCCACGGTGCAGCAGTACAGTCTCGCCTTTGCGTGCCTCCACTTCGGCTCGTTCGTGGCGACGATCACCTTCGGTCGCGTCATGGACAAGTTCAACCCCTTCCGGGTGTTGATGGTCGGCTATATTGTCGGGGCCCTGAGCCTTGCGGCCTTCGGACTTACCGCCGGCGGTTCGTTTCTCACCATCGCCGCTTTGTCCGTTGTGTGCGGAGCCTTCATAAACGGCAGCAACTCCGGTCTCCTGGCGGTTGCCACCACCTTCTATCCCGTTGACATCAGGGCCTCAGGGATCGGCTGGGCGTACGCGGTCGCGAAAATCGGCGCGATGCTCGCACCGGCGGTGGGCGGTTTTCTCCTCACCCAAAACATGAGTGTCAGCCGGATCTGCGGCTACCAGGCCGTGGTCGGGTTGTTTGTCGCCGTGCTTCTCATATTCCTCCACGGGCGCGCCAAACGCCAGGCCGCTGTCTCTGAGGCAAGGGCATAGGTCTCCTCCGCCGGGGCGACGGCGGGGTCGGGAGGACGGATGCGATAAGACCCGAATTACCGTTATAGTCCCCTGATTCAGATGAAAGTGTGGGCTTTCTTGCGCGGCGTTATTCACACTTTCATCTGAAATCATCAAGGGTGTTCCGGTTAACCCGTCTTCTCGAACTCTGTTTTCGGCGCACCGCACGTAGGGCATACCCATGAGTCGGGCAGATCTTGGAAAGCAGTACCTTTCGTACGTCGAGCACGCGCGGCCTCGAGATACATAGGCCAAAGGCGGGGCACCCAGCTCCATATTTCCCTGCTGGGTCGCGCCCGCGCCCGGCGATGGCGCGGGTGGCAAGGCGCGAAATTAACCCTGCCGCCCACTCGCGACCCGCATTGCACCGGCCGATGTTTAATGCTATACTGCCTTTCATGACGTGCCCAATAATAACCGGACTTCCGGTACATCCTTTGAGTTCCTGATATACTGTAATTCCAAGGAGGAAAAACATGTTCGGACTCGGTTTCCCTGAACTGATCGTGATCATGGTTATTGTACTGATCATCTTCGGCGCCGGCAAGCTTCCCGAGATAGGGGGCGCCATCGGCAAGGGGATAAACAGCTTCAAGAAATCGATAAAAGAGCCCAACGAGATCGACGTGACGCCGAAAAACGACGAGGAGAAGCCAAAGGCGCCTTAAGTCGCATGGCGGGGGTCGCGTATATCGGCGTAGGATCCAATGTTGGTGATGCCTTCGAAAACTGCCTGCAAGGCGTGATAGCCGTAATCGGCAACGAGAGGGCGACATTTGTCGCCCTCTCGTCTTTATACCGCACCTCACCGGTCTCCCCTGTAGCCCAGAGCGATTTCTTGAACGGCGTGCTCAAAATAGCATGGCGGGGCACCCCCCGGGAGCTGCTCTCTTTCCTCAAGAAAGTGGAGGCGGGGCTGGGCAGGACAAGGGCGGTCAGGTTCGGACCCCGCACCCTCGATCTGGACATCCTTTTCTTCGACGACCTGGTCCTCGACACCCCCGGCCTTATCATTCCTCACCCGAGGCTGCACCAAAGGAAGTTCGCCCTCGTTCCCTGCCTGGAGATAGACCCGGGTCTCATCCATCCGCGCTTCAGGCGGCCCCTGGCGGAATACCTGCATCAGTTGGGCGATGAGCAGAAAATCACCCTCTTCGGGCCGGTTCCGGCAGCCCGGATCGGGACCACGGCAGCGGGGGACACACCGGAGGGGGGCGGGGGATGAACGTCGTAACGATCGATCTCGGCAGGTCGGCGACGCGCCTCCATCCTCTCGATGAGAAGATCGCCAGGGAGTATATCGGGGGAAGGGGCGTGACAAGCCGCATGCTCTTCGATATGGCGGAGGCGGGAAGAGATGCCCTCGACGGGGCGTCGCCCATCCTCTTCGGCACGGGTCCCCTGACCGGGACCCCTTTTCCCATGGGCGGCCGTTTTACGGCGACCGCCAAATCACCGCTCACCAACACCATCTTCAGCTCTTCCTGCGGAGGTCGTCTGGGCGTAGCCTTGCGCAAGTCGGGGATCGATGTGCTGGTCGTCACCGGCGCGGCAGACCGCGCCTCCTACCTGTCGATCGAGGACGGGAGCGCGCAAATCCTGGACGCATCCCCCCTCTGGGGCAGGGACAAGGCTTTTGTCAAGGCGTTCTTGCGCGGAAAACACGGCAGCGACGCTTCCATCCTCCTTATCGGGAAGGCGGGCGAGACGGGTGTCCTCTATGCGAACATCGAAAACGACGGGCGCTACCTGGGCAGGGGCGGGCTCGGGGCCATCCTCGGCTCGAAGCGCCTAAAGGCGATCGTGGTCCGGGGTAGGGGCAAGGTGCGTCCGGCCGATGAGGAGCAGTTTTCTTTCCTCGTCTATGAGTGCAAGAAATGGCTCGCCGCGAACCCGGTCACCTCACAAGGCTTGCCCGAGCTCGGCACGGCTGCGCTCTTCAACCTGATGCGGGAGACCGGCCTCCTCACCATGAAAAACTTTTCCGAAAAGGCGCCACTGGAGGCGGCCGCCATCTCGGGTGAAATGCTGACGGCGCGCCTTCTCAAAAAGAGAAGGGCGTGTCCTTTTTGCCCGGTTGCCTGCGGCAGAGTCACACGATACGGTGACGGGCCGGAGTACGAGACCCTCTGGTCTCTCGGTGCAAACCTGGCTTTATTCGACCTTGAAAAAGTGGCGGAGCTGGCCGGCGCCTGTAATGAGCTGGGTTTGGATACCATCAGCACCGGTGTGGTTGTCGGGCTGGCCTGCGAGGCCGCAGAGAGTGGCACGGTCCCTATCCCTGTCGCATACGGGGACGCGGGGGCGATCGGCCTCCTCATCAGGCAGATTGCCGAAAGGACGGGGCCTGGAGCACTACTCTCCCTCGGCGCAAGGAGAATGGCGGAGCACTACCGGATCCCTGACGCGGCCCAGGAGGTCAAAGGTCTTGAGCTGCCTGCCTACGACCCGAGAGGGGCATATGGCAACGCCCTCGGTTACGCCACCTCCAACAGAGGGGGATGCCATCTGCCCGGATATTTCATCGGGGCAGAGGTCCTGGGCATCCCGAAGCTCCTCGACCGCTTTGCGCTGCAGGGAAAGGCCGGTCTCCTCGCAAATTATCAGAACGCCTTCGCCTTCATGGATACGCTCATCCTTTGCAGGTTCGCCGCCTTTGCAGTGCCCATGGACTACTATGCCCGGATTGCGAACGCCTCACTCGGCACAAGGATCACCTGGGAAGAGGCCCTCACCATCGGTGAGCGTCTGTGGAACCTGGAGAGGCTCTTCAACGTGCGTGAAGGCGTGGAACAGGACAGGCTGCCGGAAAGGCTCGCAACCTTCCCCCTCGACCGGATGCTTCACGAATACTACGCGGTCAGGGGCTGGGATGAGACGGGCATCCCCACACAGGAGAAGAGAGAGCTGTTGCATCTCCTGTAGAGAAATGCTATTCTCACAGGGTTTTCACACGCACCCGAGGATACGGACCCACATGCTTGAAGAGAACAGCTTCGCCCTGCTCCGCGATATCGGAAGGGACCTGTTCCTGCGCGGGCTTATCAGCTCCCACGCGGGGAATATCAGCATCAGGATTGGGCAAAAGATCTGCATTACGAGAAGGGGCTCGATGCTCGGCAGGATCGCACCCGACGACCTGGTGGATGTCGACCTCGAAAAACCCGACTCCCACGTGCTGCGCGCCTCTTCCGAAGTGGTTGTCCACAGGGCCGTCTACCGGAACACAAGCGCCCTCGCGATCGTCCATGCGCACCCGCCCTATGCGACCCTCCTGTCAATGCTTTGCGACGAGCTGATCCCCGTTGATTCGGAAGGATCCTACCTCTTCAAGAAAGTACCGGTGGTAAGCGTCGAGAAGACCATCGGCTCGCGTGAGGCCGCCGGGCTGATCAGCGAGTGTCTCAAGGACTACAAAATCGTGATGATGAGGGGCCACGGCAGCTTCGCAAGGGGAGACATGCTGGAAGAAGCATATATGCTGACGAGCAGCCTGGAAGCCTCTGCTTTTTTCCTTTATCACCTGGAAGCCGGGAAGGAATACAGAAAGTTTTCTGATAACTACAAAACGTGGTAGGAGGCGAGGAATGAAGTTCTTTATCGACACGGCTAATGTGGAGGAAATAAAGAAGGGGCTTGAAATGGGACTGGTGGATGGCGTCACCACGAACCCCACCCTGCTTGCCAGGGAAAAGAGGAACCCCGAAGAGACGATCAGGGAAATCCTCTCCCTTGTCCCCGGCCCCGTGAGCCTTGAAGTGCTCTCGACGCAGGCGAAAGAGATGGTAGAGGAAGCGGGCCGGCTCGCATCTCTGGGGGATCAGGTGGTTGTGAAAATCCCCATGACCGAAGAAGGCATGAAGGCGGTGAAGATATTGTCGCGGGATGGTATCAGGACAAACGTGACGCTCATATTCCAGCCCCTCCAGGCCCTGATCGCCGCAAAGGCAGGCGCCGGCTATGTGAGCCCCTTCGTCGGGCGCCTGGACGACATCTCGGCGCCGGGCATGGAGGTCGTCGAGCAGATTGTCGCCATTTACACGAATTACGGCTTCGAAACGGAGATTATCGTCGCGAGTGTGCGGAACCCCCTCCATGTGCTCCACGCGGCAATGATGGGGGCGGATATCGCGACTATCCCTTTCGCCGTCCTTAAACAGCTTATGAGCCACCCCCTCACCGATATAGGGATCGAGCGGTTCCTGAAAGATTACGGGACGCTGAAAGGATAAGTGTCACTGTTTCCCATTGCGAACGGTCCCCGGCGTTTGTCGTTGACTATTCACCTTTAATCCATTATCTTATTGACATATGTTCGAGAAATTGCAGGAAAGACTTGACGTAATATTCAAAAAAGTGAAGGGTTACGGCAAGCTCAGCGAGAGCAACGTCAAGGACTCTTTGCGCGAGGTGAGGGTAGCCCTCCTTGAGGCGGACGTCAACTACAAGGTGGCGAAGGACTTCCTCGAAAAGGTGAAAGAGAAGGCCCTGGGGGAAGAAGTGATGACGAGCATCACCCCCGGCCAGCAGTTCATTAAGGTCGTCTATGATGAGATGTGCGCCCTTCTGGGCGAGACGAACAAACCCCTCGATGTCGCCGGTTCTCCGCCGGTCCCGGTAATGCTCCTCGGCCTTCAGGGCTCCGGCAAAACGACCACCGCCGGGAAGCTGGCGCTTTACCTGAGAAAAAAGGGGCGGAAACCCCTCCTTGTACCGACGGACGTCTATAGGCCGGCGGCCATCCAGCAGCTCGCCAAAATAGGGAGCCAGTTGGGGATCGAGGCTTACGCGCCCGCGGAAGGGGCCGATCCGGTCGAGATCTGCCGGGGCGCAAGGGCCTACGCCATGAAAAAGGGGTTCGACACCCTTATAGTCGATACCGCGGGCCGGTTGCACATCGATGAAGAGATGGTGCAGGAGCTTGTCAGACAGAAGAAGCTGCTCAACCCACGAGAGACGCTCCTCGTCGTCGATGCCATGACAGGGCAGGACGCGGTGAACATTGCGCGGGCCTTCGACGAGAAGGTGGCGATTGACGGGGTCATTCTCACGAAGCTCGACGGCGACGCAAGGGGCGGCGCAGCCCTTTCCGTCCGGGCCTCAACAGGCAAGTATATCAAGTTCATCGGCATAGGCGAGAAGCTCGATGCCCTTGAGGTGTTTCACCCGGACAGGATGGCCTCCCGCATCCTGGGCATGGGCGACGTGGTCTCCCTGGTCGAGAAGGCCCAGGAGGTCTTTGATGAGAAAAAGGCAAAAGAATTCGAGCGCAGGCTGAGAAAGGACGAGTTTACCCTCGAAGACTTCAAGGAACAGATCAAACAGGTCAAAAAGCTCGGGAGCATGGAATCGGTCATCGGGATGATCCCGGGGCTGGGCAAGCTGAAAGGGGCGATAGATTTTTCGGAAGCTGAAAAGGAGATCAGGCGCACCGAGGCAATCATCAATTCCATGACCCCGAAGGAACGGCTCTATCCCCACCTCCTCGACGGCTCCCGCAGGATGAGAATAGCGAAGGGGAGCGGTCATCGCGTCCAGGACGTGAACGAGCTTCTGAAAAGGTACATGGACACAAAGAAAATGATCAAGAGATTTACGAAGGGAGGCATGAAAGGTCTTCCAAAACACTTATTCAAATGAGGAGGCAAGATTGGCGGTAAAATTCAGACTTACGCGACGCGGCTCAAAAAAGCAACCCTTTTATCGGATCGTCGTGGCGGACGAGAGATACCCGAGGGACGGAAGATTTATCGAGATGGTGGGCACGTACAATTGCCTGGCGGACCCTTTCGAGGTGCATCTCGACAAAGACAAAATAACAGCCTGGTATCAGAAAGGCGCAAGACCGACGAAGACGGTCGAGAAGCTCTTCAAGCGGGAAGGGGTTTTGAGCGAGGCAACACATTAATCCTCCGGAGGTGGAGCTGTGCTGAAAGAACTGATCGAGTACATCGCGAGGGCACTGGTAGATAACCCTGATCAGGTGAAGGTTTCCGAAATCGAAGGGGAAAAGACATCGGTTATCGAGCTCAGCGTAGCCAAGGATGATTTGGGGAAAGTCATCGGCAAGCAAGGGCGGACTGCCCGAGCTATGAGAACGATACTGAGCGCAGCTTCAACCAAGGCAAGGAAGAGGGCCGTGCTCGAAATAATAGAGTAATGAACCTCATCCCGGTGGGGCGGGTCGTATCCGCCCATGGAGTAAGAGGAGAGATAAAATTCCGGTACTACAACGAAGGCGCCGCGGCCTCTTTGCAGTATCCCTCATTTTTCGCTGACGACAACGGCACAACGCGAGAGCTGGAGCCTTTGCAGGTTCACCTCCGGGGAAACCTTTTCATTATAAAATTCAGGGGCCTGGAGACTGCGGAGGATGCGCGCTTTCTCTTCAAGAGGGAGCTTTTTGTGAGAGAAGAGGACCTTGCGCCCCTTGGGGAGGACGAGTATTACGATTATCAGCTTATCGGTCTTACGGCAATCACGGAGCAGGACCGCAAGGTGGGGACGGTGGTGGACGTCATGCACACCAAGGCGGGCGATATCCTGGTTATCGGGGGCGCGACGGAAGTGCTCGTGCCGATGACAGGGGCCCATATCGTGAACGTCAGCATGGAAGACAGGCTCGTGCGCGTCAGAGAGGACGGGCTCGTTGAATGATTTTCACGATCCTGACCCTGTTCCCCGGAATATTTGAATCCCCCCTCAACGAGAGTCTTATAAAGAAGGCGCGGGAGAAAGGCCTTCTCG
>Ga0326728_10003112_pt1 | contig 52780 bp, 51 predicted proteins | sample MB3enrmetagenome_FD_207602 | JGI IMG/M metagenome (GOLD analysis project Ga0326728, IMG submission 207602) | Lab enriched peat soil microbial communities from McLean, Ithaca, NY, United States - MB31MN | ecosystem: Environmental > Terrestrial > Soil > Wetlands > Peat | place: USA: New York... | reverse complement strand
GGTTTCTGATCGGCATCAGCCCGGAACAGCGATCACCATCATCCCGGAATCCTGATCGGCATCATCCCGGAATCGTGATCGCCATCAGCCCGGAACGATGATCGGCATGGCCCGGAATACGCACCGCAACGGCGGCAGCGTCATCGACGCTCGCACCACCCGGCACGCGGGATATGCGCTGAGTCAGCGGAAGCGGAAGCGCATCGAGGAGAGCTTCGGTTGGTTGAAGACGATTGCCCTGATGCGCAAGGTGCGGCATCGGGGGATTCACAAGGTTGGTTGGGTGTTCGCTTTCGCAGCCGCGGCTTACGACCTGGTGCGGATGCGGAACCTGCTGGCGCCGTCGGTTCAGGCCGCGTGAGTCGGGGGAGACGTGTCTTTGAACACCGAAAAACAGGCGTTCAGAGACAATGTCCCTCCAACAGAGAGCCGCTGAGACGCGGCTCCACAGCCTGAAAAAGCTAAACAGAACGAGCTGACTCTCCGTCGAAGACCGTTTTTCCGCAGCCTGCTAGATCGGGCGATGTTCGGAATCCAATCGAATACCCGCCCGATTCGCCGTACGCACGCCATTGACTGAGCAGGTTATCGTCTTCGCAAAAACAAGCGACATATATGGGGCGGAGGTCCTGCACAGTGGCGATGTCGCCCTTCGACAGTGCTCTCAGGTCCCGAACAAGCCGGGCCGCCACCGACGACCGTTGCTCATCAGGGTTGCGAACTTCCCAATCGGCCAACACACTATCAAGAACTCTGCAGCCGAAGACGATTTCCGATGAATCATTAAGGAAATAGGGTGAACTGGCCCAAAGATTGTTCTCCTGGATGATACCACTCAGCCCATCGACGCTCGTGTAATGGAAGAGCTGCTTTGGAGGAAATGGCTTTGGCTTGAGTCTGCAGTGAGCTTCGTGACACGAGAGAATCTGGCTGGCCGCCGAAAACGCTTTGCTGATGTCCGATGCCGGTTGTTTCAGTTTCAGAGTTGCCCCTGCTTGTTGGCCTTGACGCCACCGGTTCCTCGAACAACAAATCCATCGGCTATCCAGCGGGTCAGCCGAACAGCGAGGGCGATTGCGAGCCACGCGGTTGTCGGCGGGATAAGGCAATACGCAGCGATCTTACGGTATCCGACCCTATAGTAGGTGTCCTCCAACCTTTCCCTTGCGTAGCTCTCGAACGACGCCGTGCTTCTGAGCATAGGCCCGTCGCAATCTCTCAGAACTGGGTCCTGTGGCTGCAAGCCCCCACGTAACACCCACTCTTCCATACGGCGTTCATGCTTCCGCTGTATCTCGGTAGTTTCCTCGACGCAATCTTGCCTCAGTCGATTTGCGGTCTCCAAAAGGCTGTTCATCGCCTTCTCACGATCAACCGCGGGCTTATAGAGGCCCCAACCGATCCAGACCACCGTCAGGACCAGGTAGATCCGTGCGAAGCCGGCCCTATAATTCAGTGTCGCGCGCGCCATGGCGTACTAATTCTAGCAATTCCTGACCGCTGGTACCGGCGTCAAACTGACCCGCTACCCACAGTTCGCGTCAGATGTCGGTGCCCCTTGACGTGGGCTTCCGTCGTCGCTAGCTACAGCCGGCTCAGCACGCGCACGGGCAGCGTAACCACCGCCCAAAGCAGCCGCAGCACTCCGCCCACGGCGATCCCCAGTATGCGGAACGGCAGCAGCAGAAGCCAGACCACGGGGTAGAGAATCAGCGCCGCCAGCGCCAGGGGCCAGCAGAGAATCAGCAGGATCAGCCAGGCGAGGAAGGTGAGCACGATTCGGCCTCCTCAATAGGATACGCGGCAGGGCGGGGAATTGTTCGCCTATTCCGCCCGGATGACGCTGGCGTCGTAGCTGGGCACGACGCGCTGGCCCGGCTGGAGCACCAGGAAGTCCCCGGCATCCCATTGCGCGGCCACCAGCCGCTCGATGAGCGACATGTCGCCGCGCACTTTCTCGAACGCCCAGCCCAACTTGGCCGCCTCCGCGCGGGTCTGGCGCTCAAAGCGGTCGTCCGGCTCGATCCCCATCTCGATGAACGTCAACTGGCTGTAATTGCGCGTGAGATCGCTGCCCACCTGCTCCAGGTTTTGTCCCCGCTCGATCCAGCCGCTGGTCTTGAAATACGTGCCCGGGTGGCTGTCGAAGTAGTCCAGGTAGCGCTCTTTGTTGCCCAGGAACAGGGTGATGCAATCGTGGGCGCGCGGGAGCGCCACCGGCCGGCCGCGCGCCTGGAGGCCCGCCACGCCATTGCCGCACAGCGCGTAGCCCAGAGCAATCGCCTCGTAGCGGCTATCATCGACCGCGTCCAGGGTGGCCTGCAAGCGACGCAGCATCCCCTTCGAGCCGAGGTCGTGCAGTCCCTTGGGCAGGAACTCGAGATCCACCTGGTGCGGGCTGCGGGCCACCGCCGCGCACATTTCCCGGTAGAGAATCTCGCAACTGATGGCCTTCAGGCGCACGGATGGATCACTTGCGGCGCACTTCCTCGAGCAACCCGGAGAGGAAGCGCTTCAGGCCCTCGCCCGGATCTTCGCTCGGGGAGACGATGGGCTCGATCCCGCGCGCGCGCAGCACCCGCTCCTGCACCGGGTTCGAGCTGCGCAGGAACACATAGGACTTCGGCCGCAGCGCGTTGAACGAGGACGACTCCCACAGCCGCTGCAACTTGAAAACCAGGTACCGGATGTTGATGTCCGACAGGCTGTAGCCGATGAACAGCACCGGCCGGCCCAGCGCGTCCGATTTGAACTTGATATCCAGCGCGCTCTCGAAATCCATGCGCTCGAAGAAGCTCGATTCGGTCAGCACCAGCGAGGCGTCGTCGTCGAAATCGCCGTGGAACTTCACGATTTGCGTGACGCCCGCCCGCGCTTCCAGCAGGTCGCCGACATTGGCGATCTTGGTGTACTCCTTGCCGTGGGCTTCGTAGGCGCGCTCCAGCCAGCGGTCGTAATTGGTGGTATAGATGAGTGGGAACGAGAGCTCGACGATCAGCCGGTGGATCTCCGAATCGCGAACATCCACCTTGGACTGGTGCCAGGTTACGTCCATCCAGCTCCGCAGCGGGCCGAGCGTGCCTTTGGTCAGTTGATAGTATTCGGCCAACGCGCGGTGATCTCCCAGCGATTTGAAGGTCTCCGGGTCCTGCCCCAACTGCTTGGCGATCTCGGCCACCACCTCGTCGGTGGTGGGCACGCCGACGTTCTTGGATACGCCCGCCCCCACGAACAGGATGGCCCGCTGGTTGCGGATGGCCTCGGCCAGGTCGGTGTAGCTCACGGCCGTCCCTGGCTAAGCGCCGCCACGATGGCGCGCACATGCTCGGGCCCGGTTCCGCAGCAGCCTCCGATGAAGCTCGCGCCGGCTTCGACCAAAGCCGGAACGTAACCCGCGAACTCCTCCGCCGTCATGCGGTAGCGGGCAACACCGTCCACCAGTTCGGGGAGGCCGGCGTTGGCCTTGATCCAGATCGGCCGGCGGCTCGCGCTATGCATGCGCCGGCAGACGGCGACGTACCCGGCCACACCCGAGCCGCAATTCGCGCCCACCACGCTCGCCCCCGCCGCCTCGAGAGCCTGGGCCGCGTCTTCGGGCGTGGTCCCCATGAGAGTGCGGTCTTTCCCTTTGCCGGAATCGAAGACCATGCAGGCCACCACCGGCAAACCCGTTTCCGCCGCGGCGCGCACGGCGAGCGTGGCCTCGCCAAGGTCCGACATGGTTTCGATGAGCAGCGCGTCGGCGCCGCCCTCGGCCAGCGCGCGGGCCTGTTCCCGAAACGCCTCCAGCAGTTGGTCCTCGGTGACGTCGCCCGCCAGCAGCATCTTCCCACTCGGCCCCATCGATGCGAACACCCGCGCGCGCCCTTGCCCCGCCCGGCGCGAGATGGCCGCCCCGGCGCGGTTGATTTCGACCGTCTGTTCGGCGAGGCCGTATCCGGCCAGCATCAGCCGGCTGGCCAGCAGCGTGTTGGTCAGGATCACCTGGCTGCCCGCCTCCACGTAGGCGCGTCCCACCTCTTCCACCCGATCCGGGTGCGTCAGGTTCCAGGAATCGGGCACGTCGCCGGGAGGCAAACCGCGGGCGTAGAGCTGCGTTCCCCAGGCCCCGTCCGTCACTACCGGACCTCCGGCCATCAACTGATCGAGCTCGGTCATGCCTTGCCTACCATTCTGCGGGCCAGCGGCACCGCCGCCGCCGCGTTGGCTCCGTAGCCGTCCGCTCCGATATCAAGCGCCCACTGCTCGGTTACAGGCGCGCCTCCCACCAGCACACGGACGCTGTCCCGCAGCCCGGCATCCTTCAACGCCTGAATGGTGAGCGGCACCGCGCGCATGGTCACCGTCAGCAGCGTCGAAAGACAGACCAGATCGGGGTTGTGCTGGCGAACCGCCTGGACGAACTTCTCCGGCGAAACGTCGGCGCCGATGTCGTACACCTCGAAGCCGCCGCCCTCCAGCATGGAGGCCACCAGGTTCTTGCCGATGTCGTGCCGGTCGCCCTTCACGGTCCCGATGACGACCCGTCCGGCCGGCTCCGCGCCGCTGGCGGTGAGCAGCGGCCGGATCAACTCCAGCGCGCCCTTCATGGCCTGCGCCGACCGCATCAGCTCCGGAACGAAATACTCCTCGCACTCGAACAGGCGGCCCACCTCGGTCATGGCCGGCGCCATGTAGCGGGTAACCAGGTCCAGGGGATCGGCCCCCCCGGCGAGCGCCTCCTTGGTCAGCGCCAGCGTGCCTTTGGTATCGCCATTCAGAATTGCCAGGTAGAGTTCGGATAGATCGGACATACCGTTGCTGTCCCTTCAGACCGGCCAGACTTTAAGATTACACTACCCGAAGGCCGCGCCTCTCTGGCCCACCGCGCGGCTAGCGCCGGATGCCCAGCGCCCGGATGCGCTTGTGCAGATTGGTGCGCTCGAGGCCCAGCGCGCGCGCCGCCGCCGAGACGTTCCAGCCGCTCTCGTCCAGCGCCCGCAGGATGTGCTCCCGTTCGCCCGCGTCGCGCGCGTCCTGAACGCTGGAGCGCGGCCCGTTCTCCTCCGGCAGCCGGATCTCCAGCGGCACCGAGTCCACTCCCAGCCGTTCTCCCGGCGTCAGAATGGCCATGCGCTCGATCACGTTTTTCAGTTCCCGCGCGTTGCCCGGCCAGCCGAACTTTTCGAGCGCCGCAAACACTTCATCATCCAGGCGCTTGGGTTTGAAGTTGTTGCGGCGGCAGAATTCCTCGAGGAAATACTCGGCCAGCAACCGCACGTCGGAGGCCCGCTCGCGCAGGGGAGGGACGCGGATTGGCACCACGCAGAGGCGGTAATACAAATCTTCGCGAAATTGTTTCTGGGCTACGCGCCCCGCCAAATCCCGGTTGGTCGCCGAGATCACCCGCACGGCCACCCGTATGGGCCGCTCCCCGCCTACCCGGTGGAACTCCCCCTCCTGGAGCACCCGCAGCAGCTTGGCCTGCGCCGTTTCGTGCAGGTCCCCTACTTCGTCCAGGAACAGCGTGCCGCCGTCCGCCATCTCGAATCGGCCGCGGCGCGCCGCGCCCGCCCCAGTGAAGGCCCCTTTCTCGTGGCCGAACATCTCGCTCTCCAGGAGTTCGGTAGGGATGGCCGCGCAATTCATCTTCACGAACGGGCCCGCGGCGAACGGGCTTTCGCGGTGAATGTACGCTGCCAGCAGTTCCTTCCCGGTTCCAGATTCCCCCGCCAGCAGCACGCGCGCATCCGACCGGGCCACCAAGCGGGCCTGCTCGAGCACGCGCAGAAACGCCGGGCTCTCCCCGATCATGCGCGGCGCCTCGCCCACCAGTTCGCGCAGCCGCTCGTTTTCCTGGCGCAGCGCGGTTTGTTCCAGCGCGTTCTTGAGGGCCAGCAAAACCCGGTCGCGGGTCAGCGGCTTCTCCAGAAAATCGAAGGCGCCGGCCCGCGTGGCCTCGACCGCGTCGGCGATGGTGCCGTGACCGGAGATCATGACTGCCGCTCCGTGGCAATCCATCTGCCGCAGCCAGCGCAGCACCTCGATCCCGTTCCCGTCGGGCAGCATCATGTCCAGCAGGTAGGCGTCGGCCCGGCGGACCTCGGGATGCGCCCGAAATTCCGCTGCCGACCGGCAAACCGTCACCAGGTACCCTTCCCGCTCCAGAATCATCTGCAAGGAAGTCCCGACGTTGACTTCGTCGTCCAGGATGGCGATGCGGGCCATACACAAATAGCCTATCAGCTTGCGGCACCGCGCTCGAAAGGGGAACGGGCTACAATGGGTCGAGATGATGTTCCGCGGACGCAAGCCGATTGCCCTGTTCTGCATGGCGGCACTCCTTCTTGCCTTGCTGACGCCGGCCTCGTCCGGCCCGCTGCATGCGATCCTGGCTCCGTTCTGGCTGTTCTTCGCTCTCCTGGCAGTTGTGGCGGTTCGGCGGGGAACCGAGGAATGCGATCCCCGCGCGTTCCCATTTGTTCCGGCCGTCCCCGCTCGCGCCCCTCCCCTCGAATAGCTCGCCAATCTAGCCGATTTCCGCGCTCCCTTCTGCGCCGGAGTGCGTGCACGTGGATTGTATGGGAGGAGTGCCATGAGTCTGAGAAGCAAATTGGCAAAGGCCGTTTTCTGCGGGATGCTGGCTTGTGCATCGATCGGCGGCTTGCCGTTGCGGGCGGAGGAAGTCGAGGAGTTGCTGCAAGCCGTGAACCAGCCCAAGATCGCCCACTCGATTCCAGAAGACGCCGAAAACGGCGACGATCTTCTGAAGAAGCTTCTCGGAGATCGGCTCGCCAAGGCCGGGCGGTTGCGCGGGCCGCGGTCCGTTGTACACTGAAAACGATCGGGAACTAGAGGAAAGGGAAACAGCCATGAAGAGCACCATCGCCATTGTTGCCGTGCTGAGCCTGGCCGCCTGGAATGCCGGGTTCGCCAAAGAACAGTCTCACGGTTTCACTCCCGGCCGCCCGCCGGCTCACGGCCCTAAGCCCGTGCGGAAGGCTGCGCCGGCCGTGCAGGAACGCCACTTCAACGACCAGCCCGGGCATCCGAACGTTCCGCATGTGGATCGCGGCAAGGTTTGGGTGGGGCACGATACCGGTCCCGCCGACGTACGCTATCATCTGGATCATCCTTGGGAGCACGGCCATTTTACCGGCGGCTTCGGCCCTCGCCACGTGTTTCGCCTGGCCGGGGGCGGCCCGTCGCGCTTCTGGTTCGGCGGCTTCTACTTCTCGGTGATGCCGGCCGAGATCGCTTACTGCGACGGCTGGCTCTGGGACTCGGACAATATCGTGATCTATGAGGACCCGGATCATCCGGGTTACTACCTGGCTTACAACGTCAGGCTGGGCACCTACGTCCACGTTCTTTACCTCGGCCAATAGCCTCCGGGGTGGTGGACAGTCCAACGGAAATCTGGTGAGCCGGGCGGGACTCGAACCCGCGACCCTCTGCTTAAAAGGCAGATGCTCTACCTCCTGAGCTACCGGCCCTGGTGAGCGTTGCAGGAAGGCTGAGATTTAACGATAGCACAGGGGAGCTGGCGAACATCGTTCGGGGGCTGGCCGTGGCAGAATGGAGTCATGCCCGAAACCGTAGTGATTGTCGCCAATGGAGATTTGCGGCTTTCCGCCAACCAGAAGTGCTGGGCGGCGCAGCAGCGCGTGGAGGAGGCGGTCATGGCCGCCATACGCCGCGAGGGCCGCGAGGTCAAGCGGGGCCATCCTTTCGATCCCCAAAAGGGGCACGGGTTCATCGACAGCCAGAAGATGGGGTTGCAGGTGTTCCGCAAGCTGCCGCCCAGCGCGCCGTTGGTGGTGGTGGAGGCGGTCTGGCAGTACAGCCAGCACATCCTGGCCGGCCTGCTCTCGCACCGTGGGCCGATCCTCACCGTCGCCAACTGGAGCGGCGAATGGCCGGGGCTGGTGGGCATGCTGAATCTGAACGCCTGCCTGACCAAGGCCGGAACGAAGTACAGCACGCTGTGGAGCGGCGATTTCCAGGACGAGTTCTTCACAACGGGTCTGCACCGGTGGCTGGCGGGCGAAACGCTGGTCCACGATACCAGCCACGTGCGGCCGCTGGCCGAGTTCAAGTTGCCGGCCCCGGCCATCAAGACCGGCGGCCAGGTGGCCCGGCAACTCAAGAAAGCCAAGGCCATCCTGGGCGTGTTCGACGAAGGCTGCATGGGGATGTACAACGGCATCATTCCCGACGAACTCCTGCACAAAACCGGCGTGTTCAAGGAGCGCCTGAGCCAGTCGGCGCTCTACGCGGCGATGCTCCGCGTGCCGGACGAAGAGGCGCGTGCGGCGCGTTCGTGGCTGGATGCGAAGGGCCTCCAATTCCTCACCGGGCCCAACGAGGAAACCGATCTGACCGACGCACAGATCCTGTCGCAGTGCAAGATGTACATCGCGGCGCTGCGGATCGCGGACGACTTCGGCTGCGACGTCATCGGAATACAGTATCAGCAGGGACTGAAGGATTTGGCCCCGGCCTCCGACCTGGCCGAGGGACTGCTGAACAATACCGACCGGCCGCCGGTGGCGGACCCCAAGACCGGGCGCATCCTGTACCAGAACCAGCCGTTGCCGCACTTCAACGAAGTGGACGAATGCGCGGGGCTGGATGCGCTGGTCACCAACCGCGTATGGCGCAAGCTGGGCTTCGATCCCGAGACCACGCTGCACGATGTGCGCTACGGCGAGCCGTACCGCTCCAACGGGCGCGAAGATTTCGTTTGGGTCTTCGAGATCTCCGGCTCGGCGCCGCCCAAGCATTTCATCGGCGAGTATGCGGGCGCGGTGAGCGAACGCCAGCCGCCCATGTATTTCCCGCTGGGCGGAGGAACGCTCAAGGGCATCAGCAAGCCCGGCGAAATCGTCTGGAGCCGGATCTTCGTGGACCGCGGCAAGCTGTACGCGGACATTGGGCGCGCCCAGGTGATCGAGCTGCCGCGCGAAGAGACCGAGCGGCGCTGGAGCACGACCACGCCGCAATGGCCGATCATGCACGCCGTGATGTACGGAGTGACGCGCGACCAGTTCATGGCCCGCCACAAGTCGAATCACATCCAGGTGGCCTACGGGCCGGATGCCGAGGGCGCGAACCTGGCGCTGGCGGCCAAGGCGGCGGCGTTCAAGGCGTTGGGAATCGCGGTCAGCGTCTGCGGCTCCGGCCACGGGCTATAATCGAGGGCGGTGCCCAGGGTAACCTTCCTGCCGATTGGCGTCAGCTTCGAGTTCGAGAAGCTGGCTTACAAGGGGCACGGATGGCCGGGCTCCCTTCTGGATGTGGCGCTGAATTTCGGCGTGGCGCTCCAGCACTCCTGCGGCGGTAATTGCGCCTGCACCACTTGCCATGTGGTCGTCAAAGAGGGCGAGGCCAACCTCTCGCCGATGGAGGACGCGGAGGCCGACCGCCTGGACGCCGCCGCCGGGCTGACCCTGCATTCGAGGCTGGCCTGCCGGGCGGTGGTCCGCGGAGACGTAACGGTCGAGATCCCGGGCTGGAACCGGAATTACTGAATTCAGAGGATGCCGATGAGTGTAGATTGGTCTCGCATCGACGCGTTGGTCTGGATGGTCGCTGGAGCGTGGCTGGTAGCCAGGACATTCGTCCGGCTGCGTGAAAACGTGAGTCTTCTCGTGGATCTCGGCGTCAAGCCGATGGCTGCGCCGCTGAGCGGCCCGATTCTTCCGGAGTTCCCACTCGGTTTTTGGCCCGTGATCTACTATGCGATCCTGCGTTCGGGTTCGACTGGTGCTTCCCATTTATCCAAGCCGTTGTGGGTCTTGTATTGGATCTTCCTCGTTCTTCTATCTTTGGCGTTCATCCGCCCGGTCTGGCAGCGGAAAAAGGCGCGGCAGGCCCACGTGTCGCGCGGGGTCCTCTGGGACCGAATCCATGCCCTCTGGCAAAAGGCTCGAACCCGCTCCGATCCCGCACTTTACGTTGTGCCGGACGACCTTCGGGCCTGGGCCGGGAGCCAGATCAAACCATCCGTTCTGATCCGGCGGAGCTGGTTGGACTCGCTGAGCCGCGCCGAGATTGACGCCCTCGCGGCCCGGCAGATCGCGCGCATGCAACGCGAATACATCCGGCCCATTGACGCCTTGATCCTGGCCACTGGTTTTGCCGCCGCAGCCATCTGCGAGGCCCTGAGCTTGGGCCTCACCGATTGGTGGGTGGCATGGTTCGGGACGGTTTGCCTCGATGTGCTACTGCTCTCCCGCTACCTCCCCAAAGCCTGGCTCGCGGCCGACCTGCGGGCCATTCAGATGGCTGGCGACGCCGAAGCTTTCTTCTCGGCTCTAGGAGAACTGGCGCGACTGAACGGCTCCGCCCTCGATGCCGAGGCGGTGATGAGGATCGCCGACATCGTAGGCGTCCCAAGGAGCCGCGCGCAAGAGCTGCTTCTCGAACAGCCCCGTCCTGCCGGGGACCGCTATCCCACATCCGGCGAGTACACGGAAGTGGGCTTCTGAGTGCGCATTCAGTTACAGCCACTGGGAGCCTCGCTCGACGCCGTCCCCGGCGCCTTGCTGCGGGACCTTCTGTTCAACTATGGCGTCGAATTCCCGTGCGGAGGCCGCGGCCGTTGCAGGCGCTGTCGGGTGCGGGTGCTCGAAGGTTCGCTCCCCATCAGTTCAGAAGACGCCCGCCTGCTCTCGGAGGCCGAACTGCGCGACGGCTGGCGGCTGGCCTGCCACGCTCGCGCGGACTCTCCCGTCACCCTGGAAGTCGCCCAGTGGGACGCGGCCATCCTGGCCGACGATTCGCCCTTCGACTTTACTCCGGCCGAGGGGCTGGCCATCGCCGTCGATCTAGGCACCACCACGCTGGTTGCCCAACTGCTCGATCTCCGCACCGGGCGCGTGCTGGGGGTTCGCATCGCGCTCAATCCGCAAGCCGTCCACGGCAGCGACATCATGAGCCGGGTCCAGTTCGCGCTCAGCCGGCAGGGCGCGGTCGAACTCCGGGATCTGATCCGCAGCCGCCTCGGCGTTCTCGTTGGGGAACTGCTCGCAGCCTGCCCTGGCGGCGCACCGGTCCGCGACATCGTGATCGTGGGCAACACCGTCATGCACCATTTGTTCTGCGGCATCGATGTCGAGCCGCTCTCGCATGCGCCCTTCGAACCGCTGCGCGACGGGCTGGAGCGATTCCCGGCCTCGGCCCTCGGCTGGCAGGTTCCTGGCGACCCCAGCGTGCGCTTTCTGCCTTGTCTGGGCGGCTTCGTAGGCAGCGACGTTCTAGCCGGCATTCTGGCCACCCGCATGCACCTCGCAAGCGGCCTGGTTGGCCTGATCGACCTCGGCACCAACGGCGAAATCGCCTTCGGGCTGGGCGGGCGCATCCTGTGCGCCTCGACCGCGGCCGGCCCGGCCTTCGAAGCCGGCCGCATCTCGATGGGCATGCGCGCCTCGACCGGCGCGATCTCCGAAGTTTCGCTCGACTCCGGCCGGCTGCGCTGCCGCGTGCTCGGCGATGTGCCGCCGCGCGGCATCTGCGGCAGCGGACTGGTGGATGCGGTCGCCGCGGGCCTGGATCTCGGCCTCATCCAACCTAGCGGCCGCTTGGCCCACGGGCAATCTGCTTTTCCCGTCTGCCCGCCGGTGGTCCTCACACAGGCCGATATCCGCGAGCTACAGCTCGCAAAGGCCGCCTGCGCCGCGGGCATCCGCATCCTGCTCAAGCGCCTCGGCGCATCCGCGCAGGGCGTAGGGAGCCTGTATCTGGCCGGGGCTTTCGGCAACTACGTCAGCCGTGCCGGCGCCCGCCGCATCGGCCTCATCGGTTTTCCCGACGAAGTGGTTCACCCTTCCGGCAATACCGCGCTGCTGGGGGCCAAGCTCGCCCTATTCTCTCCCGGCTTCGACCTCGACGCCGTCCGCGCCCGCGTCAAGCACCTCTCGCTGGCCGCCGATCCCGAGTTCCAGGACATCTACGTCGCCGAGATGGCATTCGCGCCGCCATCCTGAATCTGCGAGAATCCACTCTATGAGATATCGAGCCGTCTGCGCCGCCGTTGCATTCCTGTTTGCGCCCGCTGCACGCCCCGCGGACCCGCTCGCCGCCACTCCGCCCATGGGCTGGAACAGTTGGGATTGCTACGGCGCCGCAGTCACCGAAGCCCAGGTGAAGGCCAACGCCGACTACATGGCCAAGCACCTGGCCCGTTACGGCTGGCAGTACATTGTCATCGATATTCAGTGGTCCGAGCCGAACGCCTCGCAGGAGGGTTACCGGCCCGAGCCCAAACTGGACCTCGACGGCTACGGGCGGCTGATTCCCGCCGTCAATCGGTTCCCCTCCGCCGCCGATGGGCGCGGTTTCAAACCGCTGGCCGACTACATCCACGGCCTGGGCCTGAAGTTCGGCATCCACATCATGCGCGGCATTCCGCGGCAGGCCGTGAAGGCCAATCTGCCCGTGCTGGGAACGCAAGTGCGCGCCGCGGATGTGGCCGACCTGTATGCGCTCTGCCCCTGGAACAACGATATGTATGGCCTCGACCTGAGCCGTCCCGGCGCGCAGGCCTACTACGATTCGATCTTCGCACTCTATGCCGCCTGGGGCGTCGACTTCATCAAGGCGGACGATATCTCGCGCCCCACCCACCACCAGGAGATTGCCGCGATCCACAAGGCGATCCAAAACTGCGGCCGTCCCATGGTGCTCAGCCTTTCGCCCGGCCCGGCCCGCGCCACCGACGCTCAGTTCCTGGCCGAGAACGCCAACATGTGGCGCGTCTCGGACGACTTCTGGGACGATTGGAAACTGCTGCGCGAGAATTTCACCCTGCTGGCCATCTGGAGTGGCTTCGGCCGTCCTGGCGCCTGGCCGGATGCCGACATGCTGCCCCTGGGCCGCATCGGGATTCAGGCCATGCGCGGCATTGACCGTCACACTCACTTCACCCCCGTCGAGCAGCGCACCGTGCTGAGCCTGTGGAGCATCGCGGAGTCCCCGCTGATCTTCGGCGGCGATCTGCCCAGCAACGACGATTTCACCAATTCCCTCCTCACCAACGAAGAGGTGCTCGCGGTCGATCAGACCGGCGCGCACGGCCGCGAGCTCATCAGGGAAGGGGATCACATCGTCTGGATCGCCGAGGCGCCCGGCTCCAACGCCAAGTATCTCGGCGTGTTCAACGCGGACGAGAAGCCGGCCGCCATTCGCGTTCAGTGGCGCGCGCTTGGCCTGCCCGAGGTCTGCACGCTGCGCGACCTCTGGGAGAAGAAGGATATCGGAGCGATCCGCGATGGCTACTCTTTCGCTCTCGCTCCGCACGCCTCCGGCCTCTACAAGCTGACCGCGGCGAAGTGAGCATGGCCTTGCCGCTGGCCAGCGGCGCTACAATCGCTGCTATGAGCCTTCCATTTCCGGACCTTGACGCTCATAATTGGGTAGCGGTTCGCACATTTGCGTTCCTGGCCGGCGCCATGGCCGCTGCCATCTCCGTTGTCTACTATGACGTCTACGTCCTCGGCCGCCTGGGCGACACGGCCAGTTTTCGCATGGATCATGCCTTTTCCGCGCCCGCCGCGGGGTTCTTGCTTGGCGTGGTCGTTGCTGCGCAGGTCTTGATTCGGTCCGCGTTTAGCTTCTTGGCTGTCCTGGCCGTTGTCTACGGCTTCGGGCTCCGGGAGTCGAATGCCCGCGCTCGGCCCTGGTCGTTCGCTGCGGGCGTCTTTACGGCGCTGGGAGACCGAGTGATCACCGGTCCCTTTGAGGAGTGGGCCTCTTCGCATGCGCTGTTCAGCTCCAACTGCCACGGAGATCTGTATTTCTCCAAGAGCGCCTGGCATCTGTCACTCCCGCTGGATTGGGTATGGATGCTCGGTTTTCCCGCACTCTGCGCCGTGCTGCTCCTGCGGCGATCGCCTCTCGGCGGCGGAGCCGAGCTAAACTCCCCGGCTTCGACCTGACCCCGCTGCGCTACCTCACCGCCATCGTCACCGAGGACGGGATCACCGCCCCACCACCAGCACCGTAAAGCTATCCTTCAACGGCGCGGGCCTGGGCCGGGGAACGTCCGGTGTGGGCGGCGGAGTTGGGCCGAACTGTGCCGTGGGCAGGAAGATCTTGTCCGCCTTGCAGTCGATGGCCATGGTCCGCGCCCCGCGCTGGGTGGGCACAGTCTCGGCCACCTCGTACTTACCCGGAGCCGACTCCCGCACCACCGTCAGCGTGCCTTCGCCGTTGGAGCTGAACGCCAGTCCCGTGCAGGCTGCGAAGCCAGCCCCATCCGGCCCGTTGCCGATCGGCACCGTCTGGATCACCTGGCCCGCGTCGGCGTCCAGCACCGACATGATCTTGTTGCCGCACACCGAGAAGACCCGGTGCTTCGTCGCATCCAGACCCATTCCCGAAGGCCCGTCGCAGGGCTTGATCGAGCTCCGCTTCACTACGGTGAGCTTCTGTGGATCGATTTCGGCTACTTCGTTCTTGTCTTCCATATTCACGAAGACCCGGCCCTTGCCGTCCGCCGCCGGAAACTCCGGTTTGCCGCCCAGCGGAATCGTCCCCAGGACTTCTCCGTTCGTTGCGTCGAAAACCGTCGCGTCCTGGCTCCGGCCGTTAAACGTGAACACCCGCTTGGTCGCCGGCTCGTAGAGAATTCCATCGGGGTTCGATCCCGTCTTCACCTGCCCCAGGGTCTTCAGCGTTTTCAGATCGAAGATTGTAGCGGTGTTTCCCCTTCCATTGCTGATGAAGCCGCGATTCAGTTCCGGCGCCACCGCGATTCCGTGCACGCCCGGGGTATCCGGGATGTCGCCCACCACCTTCTCTGTGTCGATATCCACCACCACCACATGCGTGCCATGGGAAACGTACAGCCGCCGGGCCCCGCTATCCACCGTCAGGTAGTCCCAGCCGCCCTCCCCGCCGATGGGAATCTTGCTCACCACGTGGTATCCAGAGCCCGCTCCGTATACGAGCGTGCCGAAAACTAAGCCACAGCAGACCAGAGCTTTCACGTTGCCTTCTCCTGGGACCCATTATCGCGTGCGCCAGAACAACTCGGCATCCGACCGCCGCACGTAGTTGGCGTCGGCATCCGCCGGGTCCTGCGCTTGGCCGGCCTGGAGCCGAGCCGCCGCGATCCGCGCAATCGCCCCCGCCAGCCCTCGCGGCGCTTCGACCACCGACGCCTGCTCGAACCGCGTTCCCGCGAGCAACCCCCGCAGCCACGCTTCGTCCTGGCAGACGAACTCGAATCCGCCCTCCGGCAGCGTCGCAATCCACTCGGGAAACGCCGCCACCACCTCGGCCCCCGCCAACTCGAGCTGCGCCGTGTAGAGCGCCCCGTAGATCTGGCCGCGCCGCGCGTCCACCACCGCCGCCCGCAGCCCCGCACCGCCGTACCATGCCAGCGCTTGAAGGTTCGACACCGCGACCACCGGTTTGCCCAGCGCTTCGGAGAGCCCCTTCGCCGCCGCCAGGCCCACCCTCACTCCGGTGAACGACCCCGGCCCCGCCGCCGCCGCGAAGCAGTCGATGTCCGCCAGTTCCCAGCCGTTCCGCTCCAGCAGTGCGCGCAATTCGCCGAACAGCACCCGGCTGAAGCCCTCGTTGGAATGCAGCAGTGCTTCCGCAACCACCAGCCCGCCCTCGGCCAGGGCCAGGCTGCCGTACTCGTGCGTGGTGTCCAGGGCCAGGATGCGGTTCACGGCGTGAGTTTGAAGACCCGAATGATCGAGTAGACTTTCCCAAGCGCATTCATGGCGTACAACCGCAGGGCCAGGTCGGCCGGATACGAATCCGCGATGCTCTGCGGAATCGCAAACGTCCCCTGCGCCCCCGTTCCGATGGCGCGGGCCCCCTCCTGATCGGCCGCCACGTCGCCCATCCACAGCCACATCATCCGCCGGGTGGCCCGCGTCTCCCGCGTGATGCGGATCGCGTACTTGGCCGGGCTGGCCAGCGACAGAGTATCCGCCGCCGGTTCCACAATCTCGAAGGGCGCTTTCTGGGGGACCTGCTCAATCTCCTGCATCGCGATCTGCCGCGACTCGAACTTGTACGACTTCAGCATCCCCTCCTTGTGCCCCTCCCGCGAGATGTGCAGCACCCAGTCGTGCAACTTGTCCGGCGGCTCGCCCTCGAACTTCGCCTCCTTGAATTCCTTCTTCTCCTTCACCGATTCGCCGGTGATCGGGTTGAGCCACGCCACGTCGTAACCGTGCTTCTCCACCGCCAGCTCTACCGGTCCCGGCTTCTCCACGTACACAATGTACTCGACCCCCTCCAGCGCCACCGCCCTCCCGCCGTCCACGTCGAAGTACGGCTCCAGTTCCCAGTGCCGGGTGCGGGAGAAGAAATCGAACCACACCTTCATCTGGCGCGCCGCGGGCGAATCGGCCTCATCCCCGGTGTCGGCCGTGGGATACGCGCCGTCCATGGCAGCGTTCCAGAGCCAATGCCTCTGCGCGTCGGCATCAGCCGCCCGCGGCCCGAACGCGACCTGTGGCAGCGCGTACAACTGGTGCTCCACCGCGGCCAGGTCGTCCGCCGTCCCTTGCGATCCGAGATAGTTCATCCACTCGTCCCCGGCCAGCGCCGAGGAAGTCCCTTCCGCGCCCGTCGACCGGGGATGCTGGTAGGGATCGAGTTTCTTCAGCGCCAGCCCGATCTCCTTGAGCGCCGCGCGGCCCCCCGGCGCATGCTCGAAGCTCGCGAATCCCTGCCAGGTAATGTCCATGGCCGCGTACCGCGCCACCAGGTAGCGGACGTAGCACTCTCGCTCGGCCCAATCGGGAAACAGATCCGTGAGCTGACGCTGATCGTAGGCCAGCATCAGGTCTACCACCATGCCTTTGCGATTCAGCTCCAGGATGCGCTCGTCCAATTCGCGAAAGGCCGCCGTATCGGGCCGATCAGCCGAAAGGTACGCGTTCCGCGCCTTCTCGGGCGGCGCCAGCACGACTCCGCGCAGGTGCGTGAACTTCTGTTCCGCACGCGCCGCCGCCAGCTTGTCGAAGGCCTCCCGTTGCATGTAGGGCAGGGCGTACAGCGTGTCGCCCATCCACAAGTGCGGCGTCTTCACCAGATCGTCGATCCGCGCCCAGTGATGCACATTGGCCGGCTTCAGGAAACCGGGCGACTTCGAATCCGTCGCCGTGAACGTCCCCTCCTTGTCCTGGAACCGCGCGATGTTGCTGGTCACACGGAACACCCACTCGCCGGGTTCCGTGGGGGAGAAGCGGACCACCAACCGCCGCCCTCCGTCCCAATATCCCGGCATGCGAAACGTGTGGTAGCGCGGCGAGCGGAACTCCGCTTCCAGTTGCACCGTCAGATAGGGGTTGGGATGCGCCGCCGCCTCTTCGCTGGATAGCTCGAAGACCACCTCGCAGGGAGTGTAAGTGGGCGTAGGATGGCAGACCGTCTGGGCCATCGCAGGCCAGGCCAGGGCGGAGAGAACCAGCAGCGCGCGCATCAACCTTTAGACTAGTACATCACCCGGTCCTGTTTCCGCTCCCACTCCGCGAACGCCGCCAGCGCCTGCTCCCGCAGCACCTGCGCCATGGGAATCGCGCGCTCCCCGGCCGGCAGCCGCAATTGCTCGTAGATGTAGGCGTCGTCGAAGCCGATCCGCGCCGCATCGCCGCGCGTGCCGGCGTAGTACAGCCTGGCCGGCCGCGCCCAATAGATGGCCCCCATGCACATCGGGCACGGCTCGCAGGTGGTGTAGATCTCGCAACCCGTCAACTGGAAACTCCCCAGTGCCCGGCAGGCCTCGCGGATCGCCACCAGCTCCGCATGGGCCGTCGGATCGTTCGTCGCAGTCACCAGGTTGGTCCCGCTCCCCACCAAGCGGCCGTCCTTCACCACCAGCGCCGCAAACGGTCCGCCCCGCCCCTGGCGCACATTCTCCAGCGCTAGAGAGATCGCCTTCTCCATCCAGGAAGCCGAGTCCATCGCCCGTAGCGCATTATACGCTACTCAGTCCTCGGCAGGCTTCTTGGTCTGGACGTCGATCTTCGGGATGCCGAAGCGCCCCCCCAGTTCGGCCAACTTCTGCATGTCGATCGCTCCATTGATGTAGACCACCGTCAGCTCTTTCGGCTCGGCCGCGACGACCACGATTCCTCCAGCGTGGCCCTCCTCGGTCTTCAGCCAGACTTCCGTGTGCTCCTTGTCGCGCTTGCTCGTCACCCCCACAATCTTCGACCAGCCCGGCCCGCGGAGCTGGCTCCGGATCGCCTCCAGGTCGTCCCACGTGTATTCCCCTTCCTTGTCGAACTCGAAGTTGCGGACGTAAACTCCCTTCAGGCCGTTCAGGACCTGTTTCGCCTGGACGTCGTCCGGCTTCTTGTCGGACAGGAATCGCCCGGCCAGGTGCAATAGCGCGCCGTCGAGGGAGACGTCAACCGTCTCGGTGGCCTTGGTGGCCAGCTTCTCCACGCTCTCCGGTATTCTGAAGTCCTGCGCAAACATCGGCAGGCACGCCATCAAAAGAATCACGGCAATTCGCATAATCTCTCCTTGTTGTCCGCCCACACTTCCAGCCCCAGGCTCTCCCAATGGCTGATGGCTGGCCGTTAATTCCGGTTAGCTCTCTCCAGCACCTTCTCCTGAACCCCGTGCAGCTTGGCGCCCGCGATCCGCAGCGCCAGCACGAGCTGCTGTTTCGCGGCCTCGCCTTCTGCCCGCTGCTGCCGCTCATACTGGTACTCGACGCCGGTCGCCAGCAGTGCGCACGCCACCAACCCGGCCGCCGCCCAGCGCACCAGCGGAGGACGCATCCCGAAGGCCAGCCTTTGCCACCAGCTTTCCTTCGGCCGCGCCGCCGCCGCTCGCTCGAGCACCGCCCGCGTGAAATCCGGCCCCGGATCCACCCTCCGCAGCGCTTCTCTCAGGCCATCGTCCAAGCGGCTCATAGATTCTCTTCTCCCACCGCGCGGCGCAGTTTCTCTCTCAGCAGCTCGAGCGACCGCTGCAAGTGGCTTTTGACTGTCCGCACCGGCATATCCAGCGCCTCGGCAATCTCGACCGGGCTCAGGTCCTCCTGATAGCGCAATATCATCACCATCCGCGGCTTTTCCGGCAACGACCCGACCAGCCGCTCCAGCCTGCGCGTCAGCATCGGGTCGCCCACCGCAGGCATGGTCGCCGGCTCCGGCGCGTCCTCCAGGCCCACCTGCGGCCTCAGTTTCCGCCGCCGCGAGCAATCGATCGCCCGATGGCTGGCTACTCTCCGCAGCCAGAAGCCCACATGCGCCCCCGACTGCATTTCCTCCACCGACTGATGGAGTTGCAGGAACACCTCCTGTGCCACTTCCTCGGCCAGCGCACGGTCATGCAGGAAGTGGTACGCGATGCTGAATACCATCGCCTGGTGCTGGCGCACGATGCCGGCAAAACCCCCGACCTCGGCCGCCGCTTCCGCCATCTCCGTGGCCGTTTCCATCGCCTTTCATAGGATAACTACGCGGGATACCCCTCGGCGGGACGCAACATCTGAACGCAGATTGCCTGCCGCGTCGTAATCCGAGCGCATCGCTTGGTCGAGCGCGTCCGTCACCGCGGTCGTCTCGCCAACGTCGTCGAAGGTGTAGTTCGTCACCTGCGGCGCCCGACTCGAGTTCTCGATCACTTCCGTATCGGTCTAAAACCGCGAATCGTCTCCAAGAAGACCTTCTCGTGCGCGGCTCCCTTAGGATCGCCTTTCACATAGTGGAGGCACGCGTCCAGGAACATGCCTCCGAACTCCCAGCAGATCATGACGGAGTGATGGACCTCCCTCGGCGGCGACTTTATCGGAAGGTCCCAATTGACCACAAACGCTTCGGAGATCCCAGCCTCCGGTGGAAAGTCGATAGGTGTGATCACAGGGTCGGTGTCACCGCCGCCGCGCGCGACCCCTATCGCAAAATCGCGCAACGTCCTCAGCCATTGGGGCGAGGTCCCACCCTTCGGAGTTCCGTACACGACGCCCATGTGGACCGTGGCCCCGCCCTCGGGCAGGTGAATGACGGGAATGGTGTCCCCTGGGTCGAAACTGAAGAACATCGGGAGATCGCCAATCGTGTCAACGTACCAACCGTGGGGAACCTGCATCGAGAAGCCGAACTTATTACAAACAAAGCGCTTCTCGGCAGGCGCTCCGGAAAGCTGGCTACATGCAGCGGCAGCCATCAAAACGCCGGCGACATAGCAGACGGGCGCGGGATTGGTCATTTGGACCGGAATTCCATTTTGAGCTTCCAGGTCCTATTGAGTATAAGCCAAGTCGCCGTCCTTTGGTCCTGCGAGCTGCATTTCTCTGATCCAAGGAGCCATCGCATGACACCGCTTCGTCAGCGTATGATCGAGGGCATGCAGTTGCGCAATCTGGCCCCGGAAACGCGGGAAGCCTGCCTGCATTGCATCGCCGGCTCGGCCCGACTTTACCAACCAGCCCGCAAGACCTCAGCCTGGAGGAAGTTCGCGAATACCAACTCTACCTGACCAACCAGCGCGGTATTCCGCGGAGTCGGTCAACCACCTCGTGGCGGTGGCCAAGCTCCTCCACAATGTCACGCTGGAGACGCCCTGGCCAAATGCAGGGTGAAACCTCAACGCGCCCGCCGCCGTCCCACACACAGCGCAGAGTGAACTGAATGGAGGATTCCATGCTGCACCTGCGCGTCTCGCCTGCCTCACACCTGGAAGTATACGCCCCGGCGCGGGCCGGTCTGTGTTCGCTTCTGCTGCACGCCGCGACGGTAACCCTGCTGTTCACACTGGCTTCAAGCACCCCCGGCCGCCAGTTCACGGGCCGCCTCGCACGGCTGGTAGCGCCCGCGGGCCTCGCGCCCTGGCTGCCCAGCGTCCATCGGTCAACGGGCGGCGGGGGCGGGGGAGACCATTCGCCACTGCCGGCCAGCCAGGGCCAACTTCCCCGCATCGCATCCACGCAATTCACCCCGCCCGAAGCGGTTCCGAGCAATCCCAACCCCATCCTGCCGATGGAGCCGACGATCATTGGTTCCCAGATCCAGCTTTCGGAGATCAAGCCGCTTCCCTTTGGAGATCCGTTCGCCGCGCCGGGCCCTCCGTCGAACGGACCCGGCTCAGGCGGCGGAGTCGGGCCTGGCCGGGGCGGCGGTGTAGGCCCCGGTACTGGCCCGGGCGCCGGTCCCGGCCTCGGTAGCGGCGTCTACGGGAATGCCAAATCCACGGGCCCCCGCTCCGGATTGGTGGTGCTTTACCAGGTCGAACCCGATTACTCGGACGAGGCGCGCAAAGCCCGGCTTCAGGGTTTGGTGGTTCTGCGCCTCGAGGTGGACGAACGCGGCGCGCCCCGCCACCTGGAGGTGGTTCGCAGCCTGGGCATGGGCCTGGACGAGCAAGCTCTCGAAGCGGTAGCCAAATGGCGCTTCCGCCCCGCCTACCGCAACGGGAAACCTACCGTGGCCTCCGCCTTCATCGAAGTGAACTTCCGCCTGCTCTGAGGGCCTGAGCGTTTAGTGCCGCGTGAACATCACGCTGCGCCACCCCACGTTCCCCGCCGCGTCGCTGGCCCGGATCGTGATGGTGTTGGAGCCGACCAGCAGCGCCACCGGCCCCGCGGTCCACTGGGTCGTGCCCCTCGCCGATCCCGTGTTCCCGAGCGAGTCCGTCCAGGTCACGGACACCACTCCCACGTTATCGCTGGCCGTGCCACTGAGCGTTGCCGTGCTCGCCGTGGTGCTCACGCTGGTGGTTGGCGGCGACAGGATGGTGAGCGTGGGCGCCACGGTATCCTTCGGCGAAGAGGTCGGCGCCGGCGCCGGGGACGGGGCCGTGTAGCTCACCGTCAGCGACTTGGATGCCGTGCCTCCGGTCACCCCCGTCGCCGTTACCGTGATCTGGTTCTGGCCGGACTTCAGCATCACCGGCCCAGCCGACCAGACGGTTGTGCCCGCAGCCACCCCGCTGCCGCCGCTCGCGTTCGCCCACGTCACTTGCTTGATCCCACCCGTGCAACTCGCGGTTCCGGCCAGGCCGATGGTCGCCGCCGTCGAGGAATAACTCGAGCCGGCCGTGGGCGAGGTAATCGAAACGATGGGCGTTGCCGGCGTGGCAGGCGGGGTCGAAGGCGGCGCCGGCGACGACGGGGGCGCCGTCCCCACTGCGGCGTACAGCGTGCGAACCGCCGCGATGTCGTCCGCGCTCAGCGCCGTCCGCATGGTGTAATACGGATACATCACCGCCGCTGGGTTATCGGAATGCCCCAGCCCCAGCGCGTGCCCCGTTTCATGCAGCGCCACCGAGAATACGTCCGTGTCCTTCCCGATCGCCCAAGTGTAGTTGTCGTTGAAATGCATATCGCCGGCAATAGACTCCGGATTCGGCGGCGCCGGGTAGAAGGTGTGCGCCAGCACCCCGCTCTGTCCCTCGAAGGGGTACGCGTCGCCGTGCGCTCCGGTGGCGAACAGAACCGCGATGGTCTGCGTCTGGGTCGCACTGAGGGCCGGCGTAAACGTCACCGCCGCGTACTTCCCCCACTCCGCCCAAGCCCGCATGATCTCCGACTGCACGCTGGCGGCCGGAAGCGTGCTGGCCAGCGGTCCAAAGAAGTAGCCGAGCTGCGCCGAGCCCAGCCCCGGTCCAGCCCAACCGGGCCCGTAGGTCGGAATGATCTGCCCCACCGGCCCGTCCACCGTCAACCCGCCGACGCATGCGTAAACATGGATTCCGGTCTTCAGTTCCGGGGAGGCCGGAAACACGTACTCGACCTCATCCCACACCGCCAGTTGCGCCGCGTCCTCCGGCGTTCCTTCCACCAGCAACTGGTTGGGCAGCAGATCCGGATGCGCCCGCGTCGCCAGGCCGTTGGCGCGCACCACTTCCCGCGCCACGCTCCCAGCGACATCGCGCTGGAACTCGACCACCATCACGTCGGGCTCTCCCGCCGCACCCGTTTCCAACGCAGGGCTCAGCTTGTCCTGGGGACGCAGCCGTTCCACCCTGGCCAGGTCCAGGCCTTCGAGCGTCGTGCCGTCCGCGACCGAAATCATGAACGCGTACTCGGGCACGTACTCCAGTACCCTCGCGCCCCGCTGCCGCAATTGGTCCAGAGCTTCCGCCGAGGGAGGCGCATGGAACTGCACCAGCAGGTGCGTCCGGCTGGCATCCATCCGCTTGGTTGGAACCACTTCGCGTTGTTCGCCGGGTTGCGTCTCCGCAACCATTCTTGTTTTCAGGTACAGCTGAGGTTCCGCCGCATGCAGACCACACGCTAGCATCGCCAAAGCGGTGATGCGAAAAAGGTAGCTGGCCACGTCCTGCTTATCGCTCTTTGCGCGCCGGGATGCACCAAATACCTACCTAGAGGAGATTTTCGGCGATTCTCCCCCACTCTGTGGTATATGGGGCTTTCCACTCACCCAGTCCGCCGGATGTTACCTAAGGTGTTTCTGGTCGCCGTACTGCCATTCTTAGCTCTTGCCGCCCCCGAAGATAACTACACCGTCTCCACGTTCGCCGGCGGAACCTACTGCGGCGATGGCGAAACTGCCGCGCTGGCCCAACTCGGCTCCCCCGAGGGACTCGCCGCGGATCAAGCCGGAAACCTCTACATCGCCGACTCCATCGACAACCGCGTCCGCAAAATCTCCCCCGACGGCCTCATCACCACCGTGGCCGGCACGGGCTACCCCGGTTTCAGCGGAGACGGCGGCCCCTCCCAGTCCTCCCAGCTCAATGCCCCCTATGGTTTGGCTGCCGATCTGGCCGGCAACCTCTACATCGCCGATCTCGGAAACGCCCGCGTCCGCAAGATCACCCCCGACGGCCTCATCGAAACCATCGCCGGAGGCGGCGTGGCCGGTCTCACCCTCAGCCAACCCCGCAACCTCGCTCTGGACTCCGCCGGCAACCTCTACTTCTCCGATTTCGGGCTGCATCGCGTATACCAGCTTTCCCCCGCCGGCGTGGTCTCTTCGGTGGCCGGCACCGGCTCGCCCGGCGCCATGGGCCAGGGCGCGCCCGTTCAGGCCGATGTCGCGCCGCTCAACGCGCCCGCCGGGCTGGCCATCGATTCCTCCGAAGCGCTCTACATCGCCGACAGCGGCAACCACCAGGTCCGCAAGATCGCGAACGGATGGATGAGCACGGTCACGGTTCCCGCCGGCGTACTCTCTACTCCCACCGGTCTCGCTCTCGACGCCGCCGGTAACCTCTATGTGGCCGATAAAGCCGCCAGCGTCGTCCTGAGGTTGGCCCCGGCCTTCGCGCACATCGCCGGAAACGGCGATTCGGGCTACTCGGGCGATGGCGGCCTCGCCATCCTCGCCAGCCTCACCGCGCCCCGTGACATCGCCTTCGACACCGCCGGCTACCTCTACATCGCCGACGCCCGTCCCGGCCTCTCCTGTTCCATCGGGGTTGTTCGCCGTGTCAATGGCCTGGGCATCATCGCCACTTTCGCAGCCGGAGCCACCTACCGTTCGCCCGGCGATGGCGGGCCGCCCACTTCCGCCCATCTCGCCGCCCCCGCCGGCCTGGCCCTGGATGCGGCCGGCAGTCTCTACATCGCCGATCGCGACGACAATCGTCTGCGCAAGGTCGCCTCCGGCATCATCGCCACGCCGGCCGGCATCGGCGTGGCAGGCTCGGGCGGCGACGGCGGATTCGCCATCCGCGCCCAGCTCAACGGGCCCGTCGGCGTTGCCATCCACCCCTCCGGAGAAGTCTGGATCACCGAATCCGCGGGCAACCGCCTTCGCCGCATCACCATCCTCGGTTACATCGCCACCCTATCGGAGGGCGTGCTCGGCTCCCCGTCCGCCATCTCCATCGATCCGGGCGGCTATGCCTACGTCGCCGACACCCAGAATCAGGCCGTCCGCAAATTCTCCGCCGACGGAGTCTTCTCCACCCTCAATCTGACCCTTGACCAGCCTACTGGCGTTTCCCTCGACTCCGCCGGCGATCTTTACATCTCCCAAAGCGGCGACCCCGCGCTTATCGAAGTGACCCCCAGCGGGGTCGCCGCCCCCCTCCCCGAGACCGGCATCGGCATACCCTCCCGTGTCGCCCTGGACACCTCCGGCAACCTCTTCATCGCCGATACCGCCAACCATCGCGTACTCAAGCTCACTCCCGCCGGAGGCGTCTCTACCATCGCCGGCACAGGCTCTCCGGGTTACTCCGGCGATGGCGGCCCGGCGCTTTCCGCCCAGTTCAACCAGCCCGCCGATGTGGTTGTCGATCCATCCGGCGCCATCTTCGTCGCCGATCTCGGCAACGGCCTGGTCCGTAAGCTCACTCCCAATCCCCCGCAGGTCACCGGTGTCGTGAACGCCGCCAGCATGTTGGGCGGGCCTATCGCTCCCGGCGAGCTGGTCACGCTCTTTGGCTCTTTCTTCGACCCCGCTTCCACCCAGGTTCTCTTCGATGGCCAGGCCGTCCCGCTGCTCTATCTGGATGCCGGCCAGATCAACCTGGAGACGCCCGCCGCCTTCGCCTCCCCGTCCAGCACCTTGATGGAAGTGGAGACCCCGGCCGGCGCCGCCAGTGTCACCCTTTTCGTCGCTAGCGCCAAGCCCGGCCTGTTCCCGGTCGTCCTCAACGCGGATGGCAGCCTCAATTCCGCCGCGCAACCCGCGCCGGCCGGCTCCGTTGTCACCCTCTACGCCACCGGGGCAGGGAACTCGCAACCGCTCGGCGTGGCCATCTCCAACCTCCCTGCCATCGTGGTCTCTTCGCAAAGTACCGCCGGCCTCCTCACGCTCCAGGTGGGGATTCCCGCAGCCTGCCCATCGGGCAGCCAGCCGGTTCTCTTCACCGCTGGCGCCGCCTTCAGCCAGCCCGGCTTCACCATCGCCGTGCAATAGTCCGCGATTCGCCCAACCTTTCCCTGCCTCCCTACGTCTAGGCCTATGAGGCATCATTGCGGCCATCGGTGTTTTGGTCGACGCACAAAGGGCGAGGCATATTCCTCAGCATCTTCCTCAGCATTTGGTTCTTGCTGCCTTTTCTTTTCGCGCTGATCTCGGTTCTCATCCCGCTTTGCTTTCACCTCAGGAGCCGATAGAGCCTGTTCGCCTCCAGAGATGCTTGGGATCTGGTAGCTTGATCGCATGCCCCTCCTTTCCCGCTTCGCCTTATGCGCGGCGCTGCTCGGCGTTGCTCTTGCGCAGTCCCCGAGAGAACGAGAGCTGATGTCGCCCTCGGCGGTCAGGTTATCCGGCGTCGTTACCGATGGCGCCGGGAGACCTCTCAGTGACGTTTGGGTCCTTCACGCCGGCAACGAAGTTCGGAACATAACAACCGATTCCCAGGGCCGCTTCGACATCCGGACGCGGGCGCCCGCAGTGGTGTTTCGCAAGCCTGGTTTCCAAAGCCAGTACCTGCGCGTCGGCGGGGATCGAGAGGTCGCCATCTCGCTCGCCGGTCCGGCAGCTCCGATGAAGGAGTGCGAAACGCCCTCCAAGCTTGTATCCCTGGGCGGCGGGAGTGTGTTTTGTCTGCCCAGGATTCCCGGCGTCCATGTTGGCGAAGTCGGGGTTGACACCGACTATGCATACCGCTGGTTCTGGTTCCGAACCCACCCGGGAAAGGCGGGAATCGAGCACGCTGAGGGCGCGACGTGGGGCGACGGGCTGCCCTTTGACGAAGACGTCTGGTCGACCCGCGAATATGCCGAGACGGCGTTTCACGGCCCCAAGGGCCTCTTCATCGTCGATGCGCGAGGCAAGAGCAGCGACGGAAAGTTCTGGCGGATTCTCGGCCGTTTCTCCGAATCGGCAAACTACCGGGACGTCCCCGAGCGGTACGCCGCCTTGCTGGACCGCGTTCTCGACGGCGCATGCGTCGACGCAACCCAGATCAAGTACCCGAGGTGACGTTGAGATAGCGGGTCGGTCAACGGCTCTCCTCACTCCCTCCACACGCGCTTCTCTCCCACCACCGCTCGCCTTCTCCCAATCATGCAGCCCGAGGAACGCCCCACCCGAGCGAGAATCGGATTCGTAACGGTGTTTTGAGGGGCTTGCTTGACCCGGCCCGCCCTGCTTATACTGCAATTTCACCCTATGCCGGTGAGGAACGATTTCGATCCCGTCGCACCGCAGAAAGAAGCCGCCGTCTTCTATGGCCTGTTTCTGCGCGGCCACCCTCCCGACCTGCTGCGGCGCGACATCGACATCCCCAGGCCCCTCCTCGACAAGTGGATGACGTCCCCCATCTATGAGCCATCCTTCCGCGAATCGCTCCAGCGCCTGTATCGTTATCGCAAGCAGGTTTTGGCCATCTTCGAGGAACTCGTCTCCAGCGATCAGTTGCGCGCCCGCCTGCAGTGACCCGCGCCCTCCATGCCTGACATCGCCATCCGCACCGAGACCCTGACGCGCGATTTCGCGGCCGTGCGCGCCGTCGACGCTCTCACGCTCCAGGTGGAAGCCGGCGCCGTCTTCGGTTTTCTTGGCCCCAACGGGTCCGGGAAGACCACCACCATTCGCATGTTGCTGGGCCTTCTCGAGCCTACCGCCGGCCGCGCCGAGGTTCTCGGCTTCGACACCCGAACGCACTCCGGCCGGATCCGCGCCCGCTCCGGAGCGCTGCTCGAGAATCCCGGCCTCTACGAGCGCTTCTCCGCGGAAGACAATCTCGAGTTCTATGCCCGCGTCTGGCATCTGGGATCGGCCGAGCGGCGCGCGCGCATCCGCCAGCTCCTCGATCACCTTGGTTTGTGGGACCGCCGCAAGGAGGCCGTCTCGAAATGGAGCCGCGGCATGAAGCAGAAGCTGGCCGTCGCCCGCGCCCTCATCCACCGCCCCTCGCTGATTTTTCTCGACGAGCCCACGGCCGGCCTCGACCCCGTGGCCGCCGCCGCTCTCCGCGCCGACTTCCAGTCCCTGGTCGCCAACGGCGAAGCCACCGTGTTTCTCACCACCCACAATCTCGCCGAAGCCGAAAAACTCTGCACCCACGTGGCGGTCATTCGCGAAGGAAAGCTGCTCGCCATCGGCCATCCGGATGAGCTGCGCGCCCAGAGCGGCGTTCCCAAAGCCGAGATCCTGGGCCGCGGATTCACTCCGGAAGTGCTCCTCGCTCTGCGTTCTCTCCCCATGGTGGCCTCGACCGAAGTGCGCAACGGCCGCCTCACCATCGCGCTGCGCGGCCCCTCCGATCTGGCCCCCATCGTGACTCTGCTGGTGACCGTGGGCGCCCAGATCGAAGAGGTGCACAAGGGCCATGCCACTCTCGAAGATGTGTTCCTGAAGCTCATGGAGGAGGATACCGCATGACCCGCGACCTCTGGACCATGGTCTGGAAAGAGTGGAAGGAGATCTTCCTCCAGCGCGGCACGCTGCGCGGCGGCGTATTCACCGCCATCGCCATTCCCTTGGGGTTGCTGGGGATTTTCATCCCCTGGCAGGAAGGCCCCCGCTGGGCCGAATCCTCCACCAACTCCGTGGTCTGGATCTGGCTCCCCGTTTTCCTGGTGGCCACCATGATCTGCGAGTCCTTCGCCGGCGAACGCGAGCGCAAGACGCTGGAGACGCTCCTCGCCAGCCGCCTGGACGACCGCACCATTCTCTTCGGCAAGCTCGCCGCCGCGGTCGGTTACGGCTGGGGACTCGCCATGTCCAGCCTGGTCCTCGGCCTGATCACCGTGAATGTGGTCCACGGTCACGGCCCGCTGATCCTGCTCCCCGCCGCGACCGTCCTCCTGGTGGCGACCTTCAGCCTGCTGGCTTCCACGCTGGCCGCCTCGGCGGGCGTACTCATTTCGCTCCGCGCTTCCACGGTCCGCCAGGCTCAGCAGACCCTCAGCCTCTCCTTGCTGGGCCTCATGTTCGGCGGCCTCTTCGGCATCCAGGCACTCCCCACAACCTGGAAGATGTGGCTGGCCAGGACCCTCTCTGGAGCTACCCTCCTGACCACCGAACTCGTGGGCGGCGCCCTCCTGCTGGCCCTCGACCTTTTGGTGATCTCCATCGCCGTGGCCCGCTTCCAGCGCGCCCGCCTGATCCTCGACTAATGCTCGCTCTCCACCTGGAATGTTCCGCCGAGGAGAAGGAGCGCCTGATCGCCGAGCTTTGGCAGCAAGGCACCGCCGGAATCATTGAGGAGAACGCCCCCGGCGCGCGTGCCCGCCTCACCGCCTTCTTCGACCAGCCCATCGCCACCGAGGACCTGGCCGCCTGGAACCCGCGCTGGGAAACCGTCCCGGACCGCGACTGGGTCCAGGTCTCGCAAGCGCAGTGGTCGCCGCTGGAAGTTGGCGCGCGATTCTATCTGGTCCCCGCCTGGAGCCAGGCGCCAACTCCGCCCGGCCGCATCCGCCTGGTGATGAATCCCGGTCAGGCCTGCGGCACCGGATGGCATCCCGCCACCCAGCTTTGCCTGCAGGCCATGGAGCGCCACGTCGCGCCCGGCTCCTCGCTGCTGGACCTGGGAACCGGCTCGGGAATTCTGGCCGTGGCCGCCTCCCTGCTTGACGCCAGCCCCGTCTACGCCTGCGACATCGACCCCGCCGCGGTCTTCGGCGCGCGTGTCCCCAACCTATTCCAAGGCTCCGCGCGCTCCGTCCGTTCCGCGTCCCTGGACGTCGTCGTAGCCAACATCAATGCGGAGGCCCTGCTTGCGCTCGCCCCCCAGATCGCCCGCATTCGCAAGGCGGCCAGCCGCGTCATCCTCTCCGGCTTCCCCCGCCGCCACCTCGAACGCGTCCAGGCTGCCTTTCCCGCTCGCACGGATTTCCTGGCACAAGACGACTGGATCGCCCTGGTCGTGTAGGGCGGACGTCCACATCCGCGCTAGAGCGGAATGATCATCTTGAACCAGGCCTTGTCGCCGCCGAAACGGTTCCGGACGGCCATCTCGTGCTGGTACTGGAAGATGAACTCCAGGTGCTTCTTGGTCGAATATGCCACGCTCGGACCGGCCGAGAATGCCTGCCCTTTCCGGCCCAGGTCCCAAAAGCCCGGGTTGGCAGCCACCACTTGCCCGTTGACCGTGTCGTCTTCAAGTTGCTTGAGGTAGTAGCCGCTCACGCCCAGCGCCAGATGGCCGATGTGCTTGCCGGCCACATAGTCGAAGTGGAACTCGTTTCCGGAATGGTAGTTCGTTGCGCCATTGGTTGTGTTGGCGTCGAACATGAACTTGGCGGAAGTTTCCCAGCCCTGCCCGGGAAGGAGAGTCAAAGCCAGCAGCGGCTGGACGGTAACGTAGTGCGTTCCGATGCTCACCCGCGGATCGTTCTGGTTGTAAGGTCCCGTCGGAAAGATCGTGTCCAGAGCAAAAACGGCGTGCCATTTCTTGTTCTTGCCGTGCCAGCCCAGGACGATCGGATCGATGTCGATATCGCCCACGCCGAACTTGCTCGCCGTGCCGCCCAGGTCCACCGATTGCCACACCAGCGGAACGATTGCGTGCAATCCCCAGTCCGCGCCGAGAAACTTGTAGGGCGTCACCTCGACCACGCGGAGAGCGTCGAACACGGCATCCACCGTGACCGCGTTTCCGCCTATGCTCACCTTGTCTCCCGAACCGTCTTTCAGGGTGCCGGTATAGTATCCGGCATAGTTGAGAAAATACGTCCCCGGTGGAGGAAGGATGCCCGTAGACCAGTTTTCCGCGCCGTAGGCGTACTGGTCGCATCCCTCTTTGGCGTACACGGAGGATAGCGCCACCACGAAGAGAATAATGAGAACCCACAGTGTTCTTGGTTTCATACTCTGCAATACACTCCATTGGCCTTGCGGCCTGAATTCAACTACAGCTAACTGAGACGCCTTATGAGGCCCTCGTACTTCATCGGTTCTTGCCGGTCTGCACTTAGTGAAAGTTCTTTCACAAAAGCTTCTTATCTAACACCACTTTGCCGTGGTGGTTGTTTCTCGCTCTTTACCGCCCTGGCGCATGCATTGCCGTAAGCAGGATGAGGCCGCATAGAATTCGCCGATGCATTACTTAGTCCGACTGACTTGGCGGCGGATTTGGTAGGTCCGGCGCGAAGGAAGGAGGTGTTTTGGACCGGTAGGTCCGCAACTCCTCAACGCAGTATACACTATCAAACTTGTTTTGTCTCTCGCCGCGGGTTAAAATTATCGCTTCGCCCGCATTCGAGATCCTATAGGCGGGCCGGCCCGGCTCCAGCGCGGGCTTTGGGAATGCGGGAGCAGCCATTGCGCTCGGACGATGCACTTCTGTTGAGCGGTGACGAGGCCGTAGCCCTGGCGGCGCGGCACGCGGGTGTCGCCCTGGGCGCGGGCTATCCCGGCACGCCCTCCACCGAGATTCTCGAGGCCTTCTCCGCTCTCGGCGGCCACGCCCAATGGGCGCCCAACGAGAAGGTGGCCCTCGAAGTGGCCATCGGCGCCGCCTACGCCAACGCGCGCGCGCTGGTGACCATGAAGCATGTCGGTTTGAACGTCGCCGCCGACCCGCTCTTCACCGTCGCCTACACCGGCGTTTCCGGCGCTCTTGTGATAGTCTCGGCCGACGACCCCGGCATGGCCTCCAGCCAGAACGAGCAGGACAACCGGCACTTCGCCGTCGCCGCCGGCGTCCCCATGCTCGAGCCTTCCGATTCTCAAGAGGCCTACGACTTCACCCTCCTGGCCATACAGATCTCCGAGCGCTGGAACTTGCCCGTTCTGCTGCGCCTCACCACCCGGGTTTGCCATTCCAAGAGCGTCCTGCGCCCGCGCCCGCCCCTTCCGCCACCGCCGCCCGCCGCCTATTCCAAGCTCATCGCGCAGCGCGTGATGATCCCTTCCAACGCCCGGCACGCCCACCGCAGGCTGCGCGCCAAGCTGGCCGAAGTGACCGCCTGGAACGAGGCCGAGGGCCCCAACCGCGAAATGCAGGGCGCGCGCGCCCTGGGCATCGTTTCCTCCGGCGTCGCCGCCATGCATGTGCGCGAAGCCGTCCCCGGCGCGGTCTTGTTCAAGCTGGGCATGACCCATCCGCTTCCCATCCAGGCGCTAGCCTCCTTCGCCCGCAGCGTGGAGCGCTGCATCGTCATCGAGGAAGGCGACCCCTGGCTGGTCGACTCCATGCGCGCCGCCGGCATCCAGGTGGCTGGCAAGCCCGAGATGTTCCGCTTCGGCGAGCTGAACGTGGGCCGCGTCCGCCGGATTCTCGCGGGCGACCTTTCGCCCGAGCCGGCGCCTCCGCCCGGAAAGCCCCCCGAGCTGTGCCCCGGCTGCGCGCACCGCAGCGTCTTCCAGGCGCTCAAGAACCTGAATTGCATCGTGGCCGGCGACATTGGTTGTTACACACTGGGCGCGCTGCCGCCCTTCGAGGCGCTCGACCTGTGCCTCTGCATGGGCGCCGGCATCGGCATGGGACTGGGCCTGCGCCACGCGCTTCCCGACGACCAGGCCCGGCGCGTGGTCAGCGTCATCGGCGACAGCACCTTCGTCCACAGCGGCATCACCGGCCTGGTCGAGGCCATCTACAATCCGCCCCCCACCGGCCACGTCATCATCATTCTGGATAACGGAACCACGGCCATGACCGGCATGCAGGAGCACCCCGGCACCGGCCGCTCTCTCGACCACCGCCGCACCGGCAAGCTGATCTTCGAGGAGTTGGCCCGGGCCGTCGGCGTCTCCAGCGTGCATGTCGTAGACCCCACCTTGAATCCGCGCGGATTCGAGGGATTGGTGGCCGCCTGCCTCCAACGCCGCGAGATCTCTCTGATTGTGGCCCGCCGCACCTGCCTGCTCGCTACCGGCCGGATCAAGGAACTGGAGAAGGCCGAGCTGGCCGCTTGTCAGCCGGAGTGTTCGCATGACTAGCGACGATAGCGCCCCCGTCAGCATCGTCTTCGCCGGCCTGGGCGGCCAGGGCGTCCTGAAGGCCTCCGACATCGCCGCCGACGCCGCCTTCCGCTCCGGCTACGACATCAAGAAGAGCGAGCTTCACGGCATGAGCCAGCGCGGCGGCTCCGTTTCGAGCGACGTCCGCTTCGGACGCCAGGTGTTCAGCCCCATGGTACCCCCCGGCGAAGCGGATTTCCTGGTGGTCATCGCGCCCGGCCAGGTCGAGGTCAACCAATGGCAGTTGCGCGCCGGCGGCATCCTGATTACTCCGGACGCCGTCGACCAGCGCGCGCTCTCCAACAAGAAAACGCTGAACGTCGCCCTGCTCGGCCTGCTCAGCAACTTTGTCGAGATCCCCGAGGAGCACTGGCTGGAGGCCATCCGCGCCCACGTGCCCCCGCGGTTTCTGGATGCCAACCTGGCGGCGTTCGCCCTCGGCCGCCGCGCCACCCTCACGGAGCTAACCAAATGACTGGAGTCTCGGAAGAACTTGCGGCCCGCTATCATCCGGCCAGCGCGCCCGACTACGTCCCCGCGCGTCAGATCAAAGACCTGCAATTGGCCCGCCTGCGAGACGTGGTGCAGCGCGCTTTCGACCATGTGGCCCTCTTTCGCGCCCGCATGCAGGAGCGCGGCCTAACGCCCCAAAGCCTGCGCACTCTCCAAGACGTTGCGCTGCTCCCCTTCACCGTGAAGACGGATCTGCGCGACACCTATCCCTTCGGACTCTTCGCCAGCCCCATGAGCGAGATCGTCCGCCTGCACGTTTCCAGCGGTACCACCGGCAAGCCCATCGTGGTGGCTTACACCAAAGCCGACGTGGACGTCTGGACCAGCGTGATGGTGCGCAGCCTGGCCTGCTGCGGCGTCACCCACGGCGACATCGTTCAGAACGCATACGGCTACGGATTGTTCACCGGCGGCTTGGGCGCCCATTATGGCGCCGAGGCTCTGGGCGCCACCGTCATCCCCATCTCCGGCGGCAACACCGAGCGCCAGCTCATGCTGATGCGCGATTTCAACGTCACCGCCATTTGCTGCACTCCCAGCTACTTCATGCACCTGGTGGACCGCGCCGCCGAAATGGGCATGCTCCTGCGCGAGCTGCCCCTGCGCGTCGGCGTATTCGGAGCCGAGCCCTGGACCGACTCCATGCGCCGTCACATCGAGGCCGAATCCGGCATTCAGGCTTACGACATTTACGGCCTCTCCGAAATCATCGGTCCCGGTGTCGCCATGGAGTGCCCTGGCCGCTCCGGCCTGCACGTTTTCGAGGACCACTTCTACCCCGAAATCGTCAACCCGGATACTGGCGAGCCGCTGCCCGAGGGCGCCGAGGGCGAGCTGGTGCTCACCACCTTGAGCAAGGCCGCCATGCCCATGATCCGCTATCGCACGCGCGACATCACAGCCTTGCTTCCGGGCGCCTGCCCCTGCGGCCGCACTCTGCGCCGCATCCGCCGCATCGGCCGCCGCAGCGACGACATGATGATCATCCGCGGCATCAACGTTTTCCCCTCCCAGATCGAGACCGCCCTGCTGGACGTCGAAGGAACCCTGCCCCACTACCAGATCGTTCTCACCCGCTCGAGCGGCCTGGACGAGATGGAGGTCCAGGTCGAAGTCACTCCCCAGATCTTCAGCGATAAGGTGGGCGCCCTCGAGGATCTCAATCGCAAGCTCGTGAATGCCATCGAGCGCATCGTCGGTTTGCGCGTCGCCGTGCGGCTGGTCATGCCGCACACGATTGCGCGCAGCGAAGGCAAAGCCAAGCGGGTCATCGACCGCAGAAACCTGGAGGCCTGAGCCATGAAGATCCACCAGTTGTCGTTATTCCTCGAGAACCAGCCCGGCCAGATCGTAGAGCCCTGCCGCATTCTGGCCCGCGCCGGCATCGACATTCGCACTCTCACTCTCGCCGACACGCAGCGCTTCGGCATCCTGCGCCTCATCGTCTCCGACTGGCAGGCCGGCGCCCAGGCGCTCCATGCCGCCGGTTACGTCACCAACGTTACCGAAGTGGTGGCCGTCGAGATCCCCGACCGGCCCGGCGGCCTGGCCGGCATGCTCGAGCTCCTGGATGGCTCCGGCCTCAACATCGAGTACATGTACGCCTTCACCTTCGGCCGCGCAGACCGCGCCGTGCTCATCTTCCGCTTCGACGATCCCGACCGCGCCATTGCGCTTCTCCAGAAATCCGGCATCAACGTGGTCGAGCCCGTCGAAGTCTACCAACGCATCCAGACATGAGCGTTTCGAAAACCGTCGCCGGCCAGCTCGACCAGGCCTCCTGGATTCGCCGCATGTTCGAGGAAGGCGCCCGCATGCGCGCCGAGCGGGGAGCCGACCGCGTCTTCGACTTCACGCTCGGCAATCCCGAGGTCGAGCCGCCTCCGGCCGTGCTGGCCGCCCTCCGCCAAGCCGCCTGCGACGAGCGGCCCAACCAGCACCGCTACATGCCCAACGCCGGTTTCCTCCCCGTGCGCGAGGCCATCGCCGCGAGCCTGCGCGCCCGCACCGGCCTGCCCTATACTCCCGAGCACATCCTCATGACTTGCGGCGCCGCCGGAGCCATGAACGTCTCCCTTAAGGCCATGCTCGATCCCGGCGACGAGGTCATCGTCCTGGTCCCCTACTTCCCCGAATACCGCTTTTACATCGAGAACCACGCGGGCCGCGTCGTGCCGGTCGAAACCGACGCCGCCTTCCAACCCGACCTGGCCCGCATCGCCGCCGCCATCACCCCGCGCACCAAGGCGCTGGTGCTCAATTCGCCCAACAACCCCACCGGTGCCGTCTATCCCGCGCCGCTTCTCGCCGAACTGAGTGCCCTGCTGGCCCGCTACCCGGACCTCACCGTGCTCAGCGACGAGCCGTACCGCGCCCTGGTTTTCGACGGCCTCGACGCCCCCACGCCCGCCGCCCTCGTCCCGCGCACCATCGTCTGCGATTCCTGGTCCAAGACCCTGGCCATCGCCGGCGAGCGCATCGGGTATCTGGCCCTCTCTCCCGGCATCCCCGAATGGGCCGCCCTGCGCGACGCCTGCACCTTCGCCAATCGCGTCCTGGGCTTCGTCAACGCCTCCGCCATCTGGCAGCGAGTGGTCGCCCAAGCCGGCCGCGAGACCATCGATGTGGCGCCCTACCAGGACAAGCGCGACCTCTTCTGCGACGGCCTCCAGAGCATCGGATACAACGCGCCCAAGCCCGCTGGCGCTTTCTACATTTTTCCTCAGACCCCCATCCCCGACGACCTGGCTTTTATCCGCCTGCTCCTGAACGAAGGCATCCTGGCCGTCCCCGGCGCCGGCTTCGACCGCCCCGGCCACATGCGCCTCACCCTCACCGTCCCCCGCGAAACGATCGAGCGCAGCCTCCCCGCCTTCGCCCGAGCCTTCGCCGCCGCGCGCTCCCAACCCTAAAGCCCGCCTTGATTTCGTATCGGATCGTGACCGGCTACACTCGTTCTATATGGCTCCAGATGAGCTGACTGCGGCCGATGCGAGGAAGTTCGCAGACACCCTCATGCGCAGGGAACTGTGGAGCGAAGCTGTTGTGTTCCTCGATGAGCATGCAGAACTGGTCGATAGAGACTTCTCGCTTTCCTGGACGCTAGGTTGGGCGCACTTCAAACAGCAGCACTTTGCTGAGGCGCACCGATGTCTACAGCGGGCGACACAATTGGCTCCTCAGGAATGGAGGGGCCACTGGGCACTCGGACTTTCCTGTCGGGGCCTCGGCCAGTACGATCAGGCGGAAGCTTCCTTGCGCGAGGCTCTGCGCATTCACGACAGCACACCAGCACGGTTGTTTCTGGCGCTGGTCTACATGGAGCTGGGGCGTTCAGCCGAGGCCGAGCAGATCCATCTGGATGGGATTCGGATCGACCCAGAATCTACTGAGCGCTGGAACGCCTACGCCGCTTTTCTCAGCGACGAAGGAAGAGAGACGGAAGCCCAAGAAGCTTACGCGAAAGCACACCGCAGCCCAGGCGATCCCGCAGCGCGGTAGGCCAGGCATCAAGGTGAGTCCAGCCGCGCCAGCAGGTCGGCGACGCCTGCACCTTCGCCACTCGCGTCCTGGGCTTCGTCAACGCCTCCTCCTCAACGAAGGCATCCTGGCCGTCCCCGGCTCCGGCTTCGACCGCCCCGGCTACATGCGCCTCACCCTCACCGTTCCCCGCGACACCATCGAGCGCAGCCTCCCAGCCCTCGCCCGCGCCTTCTTGGCCGCACCCGTGGTCTCCTTACCTCAGTAGCGCCTGGCTGCTAACCCGGAAGCCCGCCAGTCTGGCCACGCCATCTTGGATGTGCCACTTTAGCGTTTCGATGGCATAGCCGTTCGCGCAGTAGCCGCTGTAAATCGTCACCACATAGACCCCGCGCGTGGAGGCCGCGACGCTCCATGCGGGCCGATCCGAGTACTGGCAGTCCCCCAATTTCTTCCTGATCGACTCGAGCTGCTCCACCGCCGACTCGCAGGTCATGCTCATTCGTAATCTCTGGTCCGCGTTGATGTAAACCTGGGACCCCCGGCCCTGCGCCAACGCCCGGTGAACCGCCTTCGCGGCCGCCATGGCCTTCGAGGCATACCGCCATTCTGAGTACTTGAAGCCGGCCACCGAGATCACGACGAGCAACGCCAGCCCCAGCAGAATTCGCCCCGCCAGAGATTGTGGCAGGAAGAATGCGAGGCCAGGGGGTCTGCCCCCGCCATCTCCGTTACAAGTGGGGCATACTCCGGTTCCATGGCACTCACGGCATTCTCGCTCCGGCGCGCTCAGGCTGAGGCTCATTCCGGTGCCGCCACAGCCCGAGCATCTGCCATCGCCCCACAGCCACCAACGCTCGTAACAATCGCGGCAGCTCCTACGTCTGCGTCGCGTCACGCTCCACCGCCTCAGTTCGCGTTACTTCTCTGCGGGTAACCAGAATCGCCTCGCAACTGGCCGCCATCGTCAATCCTGCTTTCGCTCACGCCCCCTGCCAAGCCTGCGCCACCCAAGTCGACCGCAGCCTCTTTAGTGCCCGCTCGTCACCGAGTCACCTGCCGCACACGAACCGATCAGGCGCAGCAGTTCCCCGAAATCGGAGTTGTCCACTACGTACATGAGGTAACCCGGACCCGCGCCCTTTGGAGTCGCGAGGAACTTCACCCGAATCTTCCCGCAATCGCCTCCCGACGCATTCACGAACCGCGTCTCAAAATCGGGGTCCTCGGGATGTGCGAGAGCAACGAATTCTCTTTTCCTGCCGAGGGTATCCTCCGGTCTTGACCACCAATCCGGAGCCTCAAACCGATATCCCACGGCAACCTCGCTCCCAGACGCGCCGCGCCAGAGCTCAGCCCGCATGTCCGCCCAGGTCCTCCCCTCCAGCAGCGAATTCAACGCGACGCTCGCACGAGGCCCCAGGCTTCCCTGGAGCCAGCGGATGTCATTGCTTCTCCAAGCGAGGATCAACTGGTTCAGAGCGTCCCGCGGCTCGCCGCGCCGATCGCAGAGGAAGAGCCGTGTCGGCACGCGGGAACCGGACGCGTAGAATGTGAGGTTGAGCGACAGAGCGATGGAACCGTCCAGGTCAAGCCGAAGGAAGGCGAGCTTGGGGTTGCTCAGCATCCTCCTCAGCCGCATGAACGCGTCCGGTCCCACGATCTCGGCGTAGGCGTCCACCAGCCATCCCGCACCGGGAGCATACTCCGAACCATCACCGAGCCCCTCGATCGAATCAAGCGCATGTTCGACGTCCGGAATGGCCGAAACGCCCAGCTTAACCAGCGATCTGGCCGCTTCGAGATCCGGCGTAAGCTGACCACAACTGAAAGCGGCCCTCTGCATATTGCCCCCGTCTGGCCGGTAGGTCTGGTAGGTCAAGTAGCGTATCAGGTCGGCAGCGGATTTTCCCTGGGCCTTGGCCGTTCCCGTGCACGCGGGCATCAAGATGAGGATCGCGAGCAGCATTCGTGCCGGCAATCCGAAAGGTCTTCGCTGGATGAGCGTCATGGCGTTGGCGCCGTCAGCACGGTCGCGCTCCTTCGCCCATTGTATAGTCTTGGACTCCTCGTCCGCGCCGGCCCGCTGCCTCACCCTCGCGGTCCCCCGCGACACCATTTGACCGCAGCCTCCCCGCCTTCGCCCGGGCCTTCGAGGCCGCCCGCTAGTCGCGAGGCGCTTACTTCGACTTGGGGTCCACGGCGAAGTCGAAGACGCTCCAATTCATCACAAAGCCGTATTCACCGGGTTCCGGCGCTTTGACAGTGAAGCGGTACGAGGATGCTTCGTACCTGGATACGTACACCGGTATCGCCCCCACCTGTTGTACGGACCGTTTGCCGAGCCCGCCCTTCGCAGTCGCTACCATAGTCTCGCGGTTTTTCCCCTTTGGCGTGAACGCGTAGAGCGCTATGCTCTCGGGATTCGAACAACTAATCACGAATTCCAAGTCCTTGCCGCTGGTCAGACGGAATGAGGATGCCATGCCCGGTATCCGGACCGAGGCTTTCGCGCCGGTAAGGCCCTTGAATCCACTGACCACCTGTGCCGCTTCCTTCGGGAGTGGTTTCAAGGCTGGGCCGGTGGAGTCCAGGTAATACATCGCTCCAATGGATGTTGGCTGAGACGTATTCGGCGCCCCGGTATGCGTCGCGAGATTCCTGCAACCCGTCGGGGAGCCGCCGTCGCAAGCCCTCTTGTAGAGCCGGACGGCCTCGGCAACGTCTTTCTGCACGCCCCACCCGTTAGCGTAAGCCTGGCCGAGGTTGTTGCAGCCGTCTGCGTAGCCGCCGTCACAAGCCCGCTGGTAGAGCTGGAAAGCCTTGGCGTCGTCTTTCGGCACGCCCCTCCCGTTGGCGAACATCACGCCGAGGTTGTGACAAGACTGGAAATGACCGCCGTCGCAGGCCTTATGGTAGAACTGAACCGCCTTGACGTCGTCTTGCGGCACGCCCCGGCCGCGAGCGTACATAAAGCCGAGATTGGTGCAGCCCACTAGGTCGCCGCCATCGCAAGCCTTCTGGAAGAGAGAGACGGCCTTGGCGTCGTCTTTCGGCACGCTCTCGCCCTTGGCGAACTTCAGGCCGAGCTTGTAGCAACCGTTTGCATCGCCCAAGTCACAGGCCTGCTGGAGGGAATCGGCGGTGTCTTCCTGAGGCGCCCCGAGCAGCGCGGCGGACACGAGGCCCGACATGAGAAAGGCAGCCGCAACCCGAAAGCGGAGCCGCCGGAATGGTTGGATCAGGTGCATGCCAATGGTCGGGCGAAGGAGGTCGCAGTCAGTATCCATGCTGTTCATCGAGGCACCCATTATGGCCTCGTGGCCGTCCTCGATTGTAGCATCAAGAGCCTCCGCACGATTGCGGTTTTGTGCTTTGCCCGCCTGAACCGCTGCCCGAGAGCGCACCTACTTCCCACTCCCACCCTCCTCCACCCGCTTGGCCGGCATGTTCGCACCGTTCTGGTGCAGCACCAGCCCCGTCGCCCGGCCGTCCTTATCGACTTCAAAGGTAATCTGCGCGTCGACAACCTTGAGGAAGAACTCCCGCGCGCCCTCCGGAAAGATCTGGACTTTGGGTTGATTGGTGGCCTGCGCGAACAACTGGCCGCCCTCCCGCGTGATGGTCAGAAAGAAATTCGGCGTCAGTTCGTATTTCCCCACGTACCCGTCGAAGAGCTTCGCATCCACGGCCGCCTCCATGTGCTCTTTCGGCGCCGCCATCAACGGCGCATGAGGGTCCAGCAGGTGCATTCCGATGTCGTCCACCCCGGCCGCCGTAAACGTGTCCGACAGCACCACCACTCCCACGCGGTTTTTGGGATCGAAGCCTACGAACGACCGGTAGCCCCCCGTCCCGCCGTTGTGAAAGACGATCTCGCCGCTCGACGGCTTGGCGATCAGCCATCCCAGGCCGATCTCGGGAAAAGCGGGAACGCCCGTCTTGCGGCGCTCCGCCAGCATGGAGGCCATGGCCGCAGCGAGCGGCGACTTCACATAACCCAGGTTGGCCGCCAGGAACGTCAGCATGTCGTTGGCGCTGGACCGCAACGCCCCGGCGCCCGCCAGCGTCGGCAGGTCCCAGTTGGAAACCGCCGCGAGCTGGTCGTTGTGCCCCACGGCCAGCCGAGCCTTCATCTCCGGCGTCAGAACAATTCCCGTGCTCGTCATGCCTAGCGGCCCAGTAATCCGCGCTCGAACCAGCGCCTCGTAGTCCATGCCCGCGCGCCGCGCTAGGGCCAGCCCCAAAAGGCCGCCTCCCAAATTGGAATACTCGAATTGCGAGCCTATGTCGCGCGTCAGTTGATAGCTCGAAAGAAACTGATAGAGCTGCGCCACCGTGTAATCCGCATACGGATTCGCGGAGTCCTTGGGCTGCATGTTAGATGGAAGGCGCGGCAAACCGGAAGTATGCGTGGAAAGGTCCTGCAACGTGATGGCGCGCCCGCCGCGCTCCGGCATCTTGGCCTCGGCGGGAAGATACTTCGCTACCGGGTCGGTCAGGGCCACTTCGCCGCGCTGTACCATGTCGGCTAGCGCAAGCGAAGTGAACACCTTCGTGACCGAGCCGATTTCGAAAACCGTGTCGCCGTTGAGGGGCCGCGAATCGCCCTTGTCCAGGCTCCCGTAAGCGACGATGCGGCGGCCCTGCGGCTCTATCACGCCCACCACGATTCCAACGCCCTTGTGAAACGTGTCGATGCGTTCCACCAGAATCTTCCGGATCTCCGAGTCGGGCGGGACGGGCGACGCCGGCGGAGTCTGCGCCGCGGCCCCGGCAACCAGCACCATTGTCCCGAAAACCAACGTTACCCGTATCATGGTCAACCTTTCCGTTCCCTCAGCGTATCCAATTCGTCGATTTGCCGCTGAAGCTTGCCCGCGGCCCGTTGGTTCAACTTCCATACGAATACAAACGTCAGCGCCGCCACCAGATTCAACACGCCCAGCACCAGGCCGATTTGGCGCAGGTGGCCTGGATTGGCGCGCGCCATCGCCACCGTCAACAGCACCCAGCCGGGAATCAGCGGCCCCAGGTACCACGACCAAACGCTCTTCACCAGGTCCCGCTGTCGTTCCAGTTCCTTCCGGAAGAACTCCAGGCCGCTGGCCAGCCCCATTTCCTCCGGCAGGCTTCGCGACGACCCTTTCCGGTGCAGTTGCCACGCCAGGTACAGCATTCCACCGATCATTACGAGGTAACCCGCCCGCATCAGGGCATCGCGCGTGAGAAAGAACTGGAAACCGAAAAAGATCGCCACCGCCAGCGCCGCCACGTACTCCCGTGCGTTGCGCCAGCCAATCTTACTATGGAATCTGCCCGCCTTGCGGCGAATGTCGTCCAGTGACATACTTACTCCCTCCACTTTCTGTTTCTGCCAGATACTCTGCGGGGACTCACTCATCTTCTTGGCCTTCCTGAAAGCGCCGGGTCAGGATGCGTTTGATCCGGAGTATCTTGCTCGGTTCCAGCAGCCGTTCCAGCGCTGCGCCGCAAGTCCCGGCGGCCTCCTGGTAAGGCTCGTCCTGAGTGGGCCGTTCCGCCGCCATCGCCTCAGTTTCTCTCACATCCAAGGTAGTCGGCAGGCCGGCAGACTTCTTACACCTGCCGCTTGATCGCGCCTGCCGGGAAGCTCAGACGGTCTTATCCGGGGCGTGGCAGACGGGCTCGAGGAGGCATTCCACGCACTTCGGCTTGCGTGCGACGCAGACGGCGCGGCCGTGGTGAATCAGTTGGTGCGCCACCAGAATCCACGTATCCTGGGGGATGATCTTCATGAGATCCCGCTCGATCTTGACCGGATCGGATTGTTTCGAGAGACCCAGCCGGCCGGCAAGCCGCTGCACGTGGGTGTCGACGACGATGCCGCTGGGGATGCCGTAGGCCGTGCCGAGGACCACGTTGGCAGTCTTGCGGGCCGCGCCCGGAATGGTGAGCATTCGCTCCATGTCGCGGGGAACCTGGCCGCCGTAATCGGAGAGGATCTTCCTGGCGGCGCCGATCAAGGATTTGGCTTTGTTATTGAAGAAGCCCGTCGAGCGGATATCCTGTGCGAGCTCGGCCTGGCCGGCGCGGGCGAAATCGGCGACGGTGGGGTACTTCGAGAAAAGCGCGGGCGTAACCTCGTTGACGCGCTTATCGGTGCACTGCGCCGAGAGGATGGTCGCGGCCAGAAGCTCCCAAGGGCTGCGGTGCAGGAGCGCGCAGGTGGCCTGCGGATAGGCCCGGTCGAGGAGCTCCAGGATCTTGCGAACGCGGGCCGCGCGGACGGCGGTCGCCTTGGGCATCACGGGCCCGTGATCTCGGCGCGGAGGAACTGCCAATCGGGGAGTTCGTAAGCGCGCATCTTGGTGGTCACGGGGACCTTCAGATCCTTGGACTCATAAGGGCCCAGCGTGGTTTTGAAGGTGAACGTGCCGATCGGCTCCAAGGCCTGCCGCGCAGTGATGGCGTTCAGGCTGGCCGTGGCGCCGACGTCGCCGAGGTCGGCCCCGGAATGGTTGATGACCACGCATTGCAGGATCACCCTCAGCTTGGCGTCCTCGGTGAGGCGGAATCCGGTAAGCTCGATGTTCTTGAAAATGGGACTGGCCTCGGAGGCGGCGGAAGGCTGTGTGGGCGTTTCGAGCGCGGCGTCCGGACTGGGCGTGGGCTCCGGGCGCTTGCGCGCGTGGATCACCAGCAACGTGACGCCCACGCCGATGAACAGGGCGGCGATGTTCAAACTCACCAGCCACAAGGGGAGAACATTGCGCCGCACTGTCCTAGGGGTGGAGCGCGGCGGAGCCTCGACCAGAGCAGGCTCGGGAGCGGGAGCCTCGGCAGCAGCCTCCGATGGCGCTGCCGGTTGGTCGGTCCCGGCACAGTTGGGGCATTCCGAGTACGAGGGCGGGACTTCCCTCCCGCACTTCGGGCAGATCCAGGTGAACATTCCACTTCTACTGTAGCGCAGGCGTCTCTAAGATAGGGACATGGAGTTCTTCCGGCGGACGGCGGGCCAGGCGCGGCGGCTGGGCGTGTTTCCGGGCTCGTTCCATCCTCCGACGCGCGCGCACCTGGCGCTGGCGAGGGCGGCGCTCAACATCGTGGACGAACTGCTCTTCGTGCTGCCGCGCCATTTTCCCCACAAGGGGTGGGAGGGCGTGGGGTTCGAGGATCGGGCGCGCATGCTGGAAGCGGCGGCCGGGGAGGAGGCACGGTTTTCGGTTGCGGCCAGCCAGAATGGATTGTTTATCGAGATCGCGCGGGAGTGCCGGCAGGCGTACGGACCCAAACCCGAGCTGTACTTCCTGTGCGGGCGGGATGCGGCCGAGCGCGCCGTGAGCTGGGACTACGGGCGGCCGGGCGCGTTCGCCGAGCAGCTCCGCGAGTACCAGTTGCTGGTAGCGCCGCGCCGGGGGATCTACGTGCCGCCCGAGGAGTTGCGCGGCCGCATTCACACGCTCGACATGGAAGACGATTACGACGAGCTCTCCTCCAGCGAAGTGCGCCGGAGGATCGCGAGCGGCGAGGCGTGGCAGCGCTTGGTCCCGGAAGCCATCGTGGGGTTGGTGAGAGAGTCGTTCCGCGGATCTGTCGTCAAAGGGAACACCCGACTGTCTTAGAAGTGTAAACCGCGGTAAGTCCTCCGCCCGCCAACTCCGGATTCCATGCAATCTCGCGTTCCGGCTCGATGTGTCTCCCTATGGGTGATCGCTCCGTGGAGTTCAGAAGTCGGCTACTCGCTGCTGGGTTCGCCGCAATCGTTCTTCTCTACTTCGCACGCTTCGCGTGGCCAGCCCTTCACGGCGGGCTGAATAATGACGATCCGATGAATATTCACTCCTTCTGGATACGTGGCCCGGGCCAGCTCGCAGAGCATCTTGTCCTGTTCTTCACCACGTACGGACGTTCGATGGGCGGGGTGTACTTTAGCCTTCTCTATCGCTTCTTCGGCTTGAATCCGTTCCCCTACCATGTCGTGCTGACCGCGCTGCTCTTGTTCAACACCTGGCTGGCGTACCGCTTCGGCCGGCTAATCGCGGGATCGCAGCTCGCGGGTGGACTAGTATCGCTGGTGGTAGCCTATCATCCCGAGATGTTACATCTGGTCTATTTGCCGGCCTTCGTCTATGACGTTCTGTGCTTCACGTTTTACTTCTCGGCGCTGAATTACTACATCGCGCGGCGGGCAAGCGGTATTCGCCTTACCAAGAAACAGATCGCCGTGTTTCTGCTGCTCTACACGGGCGCGCTCGACTCGAAGGAGATGGCCATCACGCTGCCGGCGATGGTGCTGCTCTATGAGGCCATTTGGCACGCGTCGGCGCCCATTTCCTGGGCGAACGCGGCAGAGTGGCTGAAATCGGAGGCGCTGCCAGGACTGGCGGCGGGCGTCATGACGCTGGTATGCGTGCTCGGGAAAACCTTCGGCTCGGATTCGCTGGTGCGGATGGAAGCGTACCGGCCGGTCTTTACGTGGAGTCGCTATTGGGAATCGACGTCGCGGTTCGTGAACACGATCTTCTATCAGCCGATTCAGGCGCCGTTCTTCAATCCCGCGCGGGTTGTGCTGCTGGCGGCGGTTCTCCTCTTCGTGGCCTGGCGCGCCAAGCAACGGCACTTGCTGCTGGCGTGGTTCTTCCTCTGGGTCGCGCCCCTGCCGATCACGTTCGTCCCGGGCAGGGGCGGGGCGTGCCTGTATATCCCTCTGGCCGGCTGGGCGGTGATCGCCGCGAGCGTTTTCGTGTCGCTGGCGAAAGCTGCCGCCAGGAATGCGCCTCGGCTGTGGATCCCGGAGCGCGTTGCGCTAGGGGCGCTGGCAGCGATCGGCATCGCGCTATTCTGGGCCAACACCGAGTGCCGGGGAGGGAGTGTGCCGCCGGGAGTTCTGAAGCCCGCCGCACTCACCTGGTCCGTCGCGGATCAGATCCGCGCAGTGCAGCCCACGGTCAAGCCGGGCGCCAGGATCTATGTATTCCACGACCCGTTCGGAACCTGGGACATGAAGTTCATCATGGAGCTGGTCTATCACGACCGCAGCGTCAACGTCTGGTTGGGCGACCGGGTACCGCTCCTACGCGCCGAGATCGATCGCATGGATTACGTCTTCACGTTCGAAGAGGGTCGCTTGAAAAGGTTGAGAGGCCCGTGAAGCGCGGCGAAAAGCCGTGTGGCGCCGGTCCCTATTCCTGCAGCCCGGTATCGAGGAAGGCGCGCAGGCGGTGGCTGCGGCTGGGGTGGCGGAGCTTGCGGAGGGCCTTGGCTTCGATCTGGCGGATGCGCTCCCGAGTGACGGCGAAGTGCTGGCCCACCTCCTCCAGAGTATGCTCGCTGCCGTCCATGAGGCCAAACCGCATTTTGATGATCTTCTCCTCGCGCGGGCTGAGGGTTTTGAGGACTTCGGCTGTCTGCTCGCGGAGGTTGAGATTGATCACCGCCTCGGAGGGGGAAACCACGCGGTGATCGATGATGAAATCGCCCAGGTGCGACTCTTCCTCCTCGCCCACCGGGGTCTCCAGCGAAATGGGTTCCTGGGCGATGCGCAGCACCTTGCGCACCTTGGGAACCGGGAGTTCCATGCGCTTGGAAAGTTCCTCGGTAGTGGGTTCGCGGCCCAGTTCCTGCTGGAGCTTGCGCTGGCTGCGGACCAGCTTGTTGATGGTCTCGATCATGTGCACCGGAATGCGGATGGTGCGCGCCTGGTCGGCGATAGCGCGGGTGATGGCCTGCCGCACCCACCAGGTGGCATAGGTAGAGAACTTGTAGCCGCGGCGGTAATTGAACTTGTCCACCGCCTTCATGAGCCCGATGTTGCCTTCCTGAATCAGATCCAGGAACTGCAGGCCGCGGTTGGTGTAGCGCTTGGCGATGGAGACCACCAGCCGGAGGTTGGCCTCGATGAGCTGCTTCTTGGCGTTGTCGGCCTCCAACTCGCCGCGCTCCACGATTTGCAGCGTGCGGCGAAGCTCGGTGGCGGAGGCGCCGCACTCTTCCTCCAGCTGCTGTATGCGCAGATTGTGCTGGCGGAATTCCTTCCGCAACTCGCGCGGGGCGGGAGTCTGCGAGCTGGCGGCCTCTTCCAGGCGGCGCTGGATGCGCGAGACTTCGCGCTCCAGGGGCTTGAACTCCTCGACGGCCCGGCGCACGCAATCCGCCAGCCGGTGCTGGACCTGAGGGCTGCATGGGATGGACCGGATGAGCCGCGAGATGCGCACCGTGGCGCGGGCCAGCGCGTAGCGCAGCGTGCGGTACTGCTTGGGCTTCATGGAGCGCGGAATGGCCAGCATCTTCTGCCGGAACTGCTGGGCCTTGCGGTAATGGCGCTCCACTTCCTCGACGATTTCGATGATTTCCTGCTTCTGCGTATCCAGGGAATCCTCGTTGACCACCAGGTCCGGCAGCACCAGAATGTCGCGTACCGAGACCGCGCCGCGGATCAGGTCGTCGCCGAGGTTGAGGACCTCGCGAGTAATGAGGGCGGAGCGGGAGAGCGATTTGCGGACCGCGTTCTGCCCGCGCTCCACCCGCTTGGCGAGCTCGATTTCGCCTTCCCGCGTGAGCAGCGGGACGGTACCCATCTCGCGCAGGTACATGCGCACGGGATCGTTAGTCTTGTCGGCGAATTCGGGGCCCAGCTCGAGTTCGGCCAGTTCTTCGGTCTCGCCGATCTTTCCGATCTTGGGTTCTTCCAGGATCTCGACGCCGGCGCCGTCCAGGTTCACGAGCAGGTCGTCCAGCTCGGGACCGGGCGCCATGTCGTCGGGAAGGAGCTCGCTGACCTCGTCGTAGAGGACGTAGCCCTTCTCTTTCCCGGCTTCCATGAGCTGCTTGAGACGGTCGAACTTATCCTCGATTGCCAAGGGAACCCCACCCGCCCGCGGTCAACTCCCCGCTATTGTACAACACTGCATCAATCCCCACTCAGGCCCGTTCCAGGCGCGCAAGCTCTTCGGCGATGCGCAGAGCTTCCACCATATTACCAGCACGCTCGGCGTCCTCGATACGGCTCTTGATGGCGGCGCGCTGGGCATCCCGGGTATCCTGTTCCAGCCTGTGCAGGCACTCGACGGCCTGCTCCAGGGAGTATTCCTCGTCATCTGGCTTATCGGCGAAAACGACCGCGGCGAGCAATTCCTTATCTGCATCCGCGAGCCGCGCCTCCAGTTCCGCGAAGCGAAAGGCCCCCCCCAGCTCTTCGATCGCCAGCAGCGCCTCGAAGATGCGGCGGGTGACGAACTGCTGCCAGGCGGGCATCGGCTTGAGGCGTGGCAGAACGGCGTGCCGGACGTCCGGGCTGGCCAGCAGCGCGTTGAGCAGGATGCGCTCGACGGGGCGGGGCAGTTGCTTTTCGGCGGCGATTGATTTCTCGCGGCGCTCGGCGGCGGCCTTGCGGAAACTCTCCAGCACCAAGCCGCGCTCGATGTGCAGATAGTTGGCCAGCTCTTCGGCGATGGAGGCGCGCTCCAGCTTGTCGTTGACGCGCTGAATGGCGGGCAGCAGGAACTGCAATCCGGCGATGCGGCCGTCGGAGGTGCGCATGTCGAACTGGGCGCGGGCGCGGTCGGCGAGCCACAGGAAGTAGCCGGGCGCTTTGTCGAGGCGGGCGCGATACAATTCGGCGCCGTTCTCTTTGATGTACTCGTCGGGGTCGAGGCCGCCCTCCAGCTCCAGCACGCGCACTTTCATGCCCTCTTCCAGCAGCATCTGGATGGAGCGCTCGGCCGCCTTGACGCCGGCCTGGTCGGGATCGAAGTTCACCACGATACGCTCGGAGTGCCGGCGCAGCGCGCGCACTTGATCGGAGACCAGCGCCGTGCCGCAGGAGGCTACCACCTCGCGCACGCCGGCGCTCCAGACGCCGATCGCGTCCATGTAACCCTCCACCAGGACCGCGCGGCCGGACTTGCGAATGGATTCCTTGGCGCGATGCAGACTGAAGAGCACGCGGCTCTTGTGGTAGATGGCCGTCTCGGAGGAGTTGAGATACTTGGGCTCCTGGCCGGCGGAGAGCGCCCGTCCGCCGAAAGCGATGACCGCGGCCTGCTCGCTGTGGATGGGAAACATGAGACGGCCGCGGAAGCGGTCGTAGAAGCCGGGGCCTTCCGCGCGCTTCAGCACCAGGCCCGAGGCCTCTATCTGCTCGGCGGTGAACCCTTCCTTCTCGAAAGCGCGAGCCAGCATTTGGCCGGAGGGTTCCGCGTAGCCCAGCTCGAACTCGTCGGCGATGGACGGCGCGACGCCGCGCTTGGCCAAGTAAGCGCGCGCCTCCGCGCCCGGCGAGGACTTGAGCGCGGAGCGGAAGAGGTCGCGCGCGATTTCGTGCATGCGATACAGCGCGGCGCGGAGCTTGGTCTCGGGATCGGAGTACTCCGCGCGCTTGGGCATGGGGATGCCGTGCCGCTCGGCCAGGATCTTGAGGGCCTCGTAGAAGGTGAGGCCCTCGATCTCCATCACGAACTTGATGGCGTCGCCGCCCGCGCCGCAGCCGAAACACTTGTAAAACTGGTGGACGCTGTGGACTCCGAACGAGGGCGTCTTCTCGGTGTGGAACGGGCACAAGCCGACCCAGCGCGTGCCGGCCTTTCGCAGACGGACATACTGGCCGACCACTTCGACAATGTCGATAGAGGATTTTAGCTGCTCGACGAAATCCATGGCGCGCGCCTTCCATGGTAGCGCGGCGCTTCCCATAGTGGCGCGAGGCGGGGCGAACGGGGTACAGTAGCCTTTCGGAGCACCATGACAACGGCATCTAAGCGGACCCTGGCGGGGAGCGTGCTGCTACTGGCCGCTCTATGCGCCACCTACTCGAACCACTTCCACAACGGTTTTCATTTCGACGACTGGCACACGGTGGCCAATAACCCGTGGATCCGGGACCTCCGTAACCTCCCGCGTTTTTTCACAGACAGCCGCACCATGAGCATTGTGCCCACCAATCAGAGCTACCGGCCGCTCGTGACGGCCTCCCTAGCCCTGGATTATCGCCTGGGCCACGGGCTGAATGTTGCGTATTTCCAAGCCAGTACGTTCTTCTGGTACGTCGTGCAATTGGTGCTGATGTTCTTCCTGTTCCATGGCATCATGCAGCGCATCGAGCCTGGCGAGAGGAACGCTTACCTGGCCCTGTTTGCGGTGGGATGGTATGCCTTGCACCCGGCCTGCGCGGAGACCGTCAACTACATCGTTCAGCGGGCGGATCTCTACGTGGCGCTGGGGATGGTGGGCGGGCTGCTGCTCTTTGTCCGGTCTCCCAGGACGCGAAAGTGGGGGCTCTATCTGGTTCCGGTCGTGCTGGCCGGGTTGTCTAAGCCCACCGCGGTGATGTTCCCGGCCCTCCTGATCGCCTACCTCTGTGTGATTGAGGAGGAGCGGTTCCTCCCGGCCATCCGCGAGTCTTTTCCGGCGCTCCTGGCAGCGGCCGGCATCGCTTTGCTCCAGCGCGTCATGGTAGCACCGACTTTCATATCCTGGGGAGGGCCTCCGTACTCTTACCTGATTACGCAGCCCAGGGTGCTTCTTCACTACTTCTTCTCCTTCTTCTTGCCGATCGGGCTCAGTGCGGATACGGACCGGCTTCCATTCCTGAGTTTCTGGCGTGAAGATGCGATTCTGGGTTTCGTGTTCTTGGCCGCACTGGTTGGGCTGGCCTTCTACCTCGGTCGGCGGCGGCAGTATCGCGCCGTCGCGTTCGGCATTTGGTGGTTCCTCCTGGCCTCGCTGCCGACTTCGCTGTTCCCTCTCGGGGAAGTCGAAAACGATCACCGTATGTTTGCACCCTTTGTGGGCCTCGTTCTGGGCGCCACCTGGGCCGCGGCGGCCCTTTGGGACCGCTTTGGCGGCCGTCTTCGGCTGGGGCGCTTTCGGCTTTACGCCCCTGCGGCTGTCGGCCTTTGCCTGCTGGCGGCTTGCGCCGTCGGCTCTTACCAGCGGAATCGGGTCTGGCGCACGGAGGAATCGCTTTGGCAGGATGTCACGTACAAGAGCCCTTTGAATACACGGGGGCTTCTGAACTACGGAGTGGCGCTCATCGGGAGAGGCCAGTTCGGCTTGGCGCAGGTCGCTTTCGAGAGAGCGCTGACCCTCACCCCCAACGACTACTTGCTGGAGATGAACTTGGGCGCGGCGTTGTCTGCACTCGGCCGCGACGGTGAGGCCGAAGGCCATTTTCGTCGTGCGCTCGCTCTTGCCCCCAAGAACACAGATCCTATTCGCGGCTTTGCTCGGTGGCTGAAACACCTGGGAAGAAGTCCGGAGTCCATCCCCTATTTGCAGGACGCCGTGAAACTCGATCCGATGAACCGCGACACCCGCCTCTTGTTGCTGGAGGCCTATGTAGACGCGAAGAACTGGAGTGAGTTGAAGGCTTTCGCGCGGAGCAGCCTGACGCTGTACCCCGGAGATGGCCCCATTTCCGCCTTCTTGGCCCGCGCTGAAGGCCGGTCCGACTCGACGGCTGCGGCCGAGGCAAAGGCGATGCAGTCGAAGATTCCAGACCAGGTGCTCGAGCTCTCGGACGCTTACTACCGGGCGGGGCGCTTCGAGGAATGCATCGCGGCGGCCAAGCAAGCCATCAAGTTGCGGCCGGGTTCGGCCGAAGCCTACAACAACTTGGCTGCCGGGTATCTGGGCCTCAAGAGGTGGGATGAGGCGATCCAGGCGGCAAAGGAATCGCTTCGCATCCAGCCCGGTTTCCGAGCCGCCCAGCAGAACCTCGAATTCGCTGTGGCGCAGAAGAACCCGGCGCTCCCCGCGACAGCGCAAAATCCCGAGAATCCCGTTACTTCCGCCGAGCTCACGGCGAAGCAAGCCCCGTCGCCGGACAACTACCTCCAGTTGTCGCTCGTCTACTACCGGGCGGAACGGTTTCGGGATTGCATTGCGGCCGCAGAAAAGGCGCTTCGCCTCAGACCGGACTTCGCCGAAGCCTACAACAACATCGCCGCCGGTTACCAGGGGCTGAAGATGTGGGATGAAGCCATCCAAGCGGCGAGCGAAGCGCTCCGTATTCGACCGGGCTTCGAACTGGCCCGAAACAACCTCGCCTACGCCCAGGCGCAGAAGAACGCCGCTCGCGCCACCCCTCCCAAACGATAAAAGAAAAGCGCTCCTCAAAGAAACGTGGCGGGCGCCCCCCCTGGGGCGCCCGCCACGATGCGCCTAAAGTGGCAGTCTGGCGCTACTGACAGAGAACGCCGTAGCGGACGTTGACGGCGGCTGAGGTTCGACCATGGGCTATCCAGCAAACCCATTGCGTCGACGCATTGGTCGCCCCGCCGGTGCCCGAGAGGCCGGGACCCTCATAGACTACGTGTGCGTTTTCGTTGTCGGTGACGTTGAGCGCTCCGCAGTATCCGTTGATCGCGTACTTAACTGTCGGAGTCGAAGGGCAGGTCGCCGTGCCGATGAAGTATGAATCGTCGGCAGTCCCGGTAAACGAGCCCTGGTATTGGTAGAAGTAGTTTGTCACGGTGCCGGCGGCTCCGCTGGGTCCAGAAGGACCGGTCGGGCCGGTAGCCCCGGTCAATCCCGTTAGTCCCGTCGCCCCCGTGGGTCCGGTCGCGCCCGTGGCTCCGGTTGCGCCGGTCGCTCCCGAGGGTCCCGAAGGTCCGGCTGGACCGGTGGCTCCGGTGGCCCCGGTCGCTCCAGTGGCTCCCGAAGGCCCGGATGGCCCAGCGGCTCCCGTGGCTCCCTGAGGCCCAGACGGCCCAGCAGCTCCCTGAGGCCCGGACGGCCCAGCGGCTCCCGTGGCTCCCTGAGGACCAGACGGCCCAGCAGCTCCCTGAGGCCCGGACGGCCCAGCGGCTCCCGTGGCTCCCTGAGGACCAGACGGCCCGGCGGCTCCGGTGGCACCCTGAGGCCCAGATGGCCCAGCAGCTCCCTGAGGCCCGGACGGCCCAGCGGCTCCGGTGGCTCCCTGAGGACCAGATGGCCCAGCAGCTCCCGTGGCTCCCTGAGGACCAGACGGCCCGGCGGCTCCGGTGACTCCCTGAGGCCCAGACGGCCCGGCGGCTCCCTGAGGACCAGATGGCCCAGCGGCCCCGGTGGCACCCTGAGGCCCG
>Ga0326728_10003110_pt1 | contig 52817 bp, 57 predicted proteins | sample MB3enrmetagenome_FD_207602 | JGI IMG/M metagenome (GOLD analysis project Ga0326728, IMG submission 207602) | Lab enriched peat soil microbial communities from McLean, Ithaca, NY, United States - MB31MN | ecosystem: Environmental > Terrestrial > Soil > Wetlands > Peat | place: USA: New York... | reverse complement strand
GTTAGATAGCGATCCCAGCAAGGAGAAAGATCCGCTGGTCATAGCTCCAAAGCCAGACACCACCCAACTCAGGCGTGTCGGGGGAGCGTCCGTTGATCTTCGACTCGGAACTTGGTTCCTGGCAATGAAAGCTCGAAGGCACCATGTATTGGACGTTTACGACCTAAAAGAAGACGCTCCCACCGTGAGCGACTTAACGAATCGTTATTACATTCCGTTCGGTGGCAAGTTCATTCTGCACCCACGCTCATTCGTCCTCGCCGTAACGCTTGAATGGATGCGCATACCGCAGTCGCTCGCAGGTATGGTAACAGGCAAGTCGTCCTGGGGTCGCCGGGGCCTTATAGTGGAAACCGCACCGGGCGTGCATCCGGGATTTACCGGATGCCTTACGCTCGAATTGACCAATGTCGGTGAAATCCCGATCCGTATCTCGCCAGGAACTGAAATCTGTCAATTATTTCTTCATCGACTTGATCAGTCGACCAACGAGGTTCCACGCACGCAGTTTCGCGCTCAACGCCAGCCGAGCATGTCACTTGCCACGCCCGACGACTTTGCGAAGCGGTTATCGAAACCATTGTGAGGCGTCGCTGGGCCTATCGGCTCGGCGTCTGAAGGGAGTTGTAAGCTACGGAGATAATCCGCGGCGCGCTGCGCCTGGGAAGCGGCAGCGAAGATCGCCCGTTTGTCCTGATTGAGGACAGTAAGCCAGTTCGCCAGATACGCTGCGTGGTCGTCTCGGACTTCGGGTGTGATACCAAGCTCGGCACACAGCAAGGCGGAACCCAACTCCGCCACCAATTCCTCGAAGGCGTAGAATTCGGAACCGAATCGGTGCCCATTGAGTTCCCGTGCGCAGCGGGACGGATGGCCGGTCCAGTGTGTCAGCTCATGCAAGGCTGTGCTGTCCGGAGTAATGACTGCTACTTATTGTCTGTAGACCTATAGTCATCACCGCCGCAAGCTCGCAGCGGTGGTGAAGAAAATGCCTGCCGCCCGTGCATCGCTTGGTCAAGTAATGCGGGCCTTTCGACAACGACGTGGCTTCTCGCAAGAAGGATTGGGGACCGCGCCGGAGTTCATCGTACCTACGTGGGCCAAGTTGAACGGGGCGAACGCAATCCGTCGTTTGAGTCGCTCGATAAATTGCTCCGCGCGCTAGAGGTGAGTTGGGCGCAGTTCGGAGCGGCGATCGACGCGGCCAGAGATGCGACAGTTCGGCGGCGGTAACGCAGAGGACAAAAATGCCGTTCGTAAGTCGAGAACTCCTGAGACGAAGTCTGGAAGCCCTGCACCGCACATATTCGCCTGTCGCCATAGTTTCCCTGCCCTGCATGCTCAAGGCAGGTGTGCCTACCTGCCAGACTGCCTCAGATGCGCAAACAAAGGGCGTTCAGTTTGGCTCAACCGATGAGCGAACGTGGCTAGACGAATACTTCCGCATCAAAGGCGGACCAGCGGGCAAACCATACTTCATGCCGGCCACAAAGGAGTGGGTTCAGGAAAGATATCCAGATCGCACGCTTCAGCGGCGCCGCAAAGACTTTGAAGATTCCGTGTTCTTTCATCCCTCACGGGAGAAATGGGCGTTACGAGAAGGGACCGCACCGACAGCGGCAACTAAGTGGCTGGCTGACAAGCCTCCGATACCAATTGTCGCGCTTATGGCGTGGATGTGGCGAGACCGTGATATCCCGACGCTCCAAAAAGGAATGTCCGATTTCATCGCGGAAATGGGCCTGAACCAAAACGGCCTGATCGGTACCGTTTATGATGACAAGATTACGCCGGACTTTGCCACAGCTGGCCTATCCCCGACCCCGCTAACTCAGGAAGACATCGCAGATCTCACAGGCGCCGTTCCACCGATCCCTACATCGCCCTCTTTCGCTCAGCTTCATAACGCTTTGAAAAAGGCGTTGGATGAAGGAAGCTTCTCAGCGCCCGACGTCCTAATCGACCGTATTGTCGGCGGCTGGCTAGTTCAAGACATTGTCGTTCTGGTTGGTCCGCCGGGATGCGGCAAGACTACCCTGGCACGTCTCCTTGCAAAGGGACTACTCGATCTATTCGGCGACGACCGCTTCACCCACAGCTTCCTTGAAGTCACCCCTCAGTACGACCTTGCGCAGTTCTTCGGTTACGAGAATCTTGCAGGCACGTACACGCAAGGGTCTTTCGCCAAAGAGGTGCTGTTCACAGGGACTCCTTCCGATCCCCGACTGGTAGTAATGGACGAGTGGAATCTTGCGCAGATCGACTCCTACTTTGCGCCGATTTTGTCAGCATTCGAGACGCGCAAGCCAATTCATCTGCCCGGACATCTGGCTCTGGCCGCGATGACCGAGGCGGAACAAGACGACATCACGCGCGCGCAGCCAGATGTCGTCGATGGATGCTGCCGACTGCCAGAAGACACCTTCTTCATCGCTACGTGTAATAGCTGGCAAGAAGAACCGGAGTCAAGGCTGCCTATCAGTGGGCCGGTAAAGCGTCGGTGTCGAATAATCACGATGCCGAATATTCTCGAAGATATTTTCAAGCGCGACGCAAGACCAGGTCTCGTCACGTTTGCAAATCAGCTCTTGAAACAAGAGTCCGACGTACTGAAGGAACGTGCAGTCAGCGGTCGTTCCAGCATTCTTGACAAGCATCGCTCTGACCAGATCACCACGTTAGCGACGGTGGATAAGCTTCCGGACGATGTCTCCACAATGATTTTTCGGGTCGCCCAGGTCTTGCTGAACAACGCGTCCAGCAAGAACAGCTTTACGCCGGGAATCCTGAAAGACCTCCTTCTAAGCGTTGTCTATGCGCCGCCGGGAACCGAGTTGGTCGCCCTTGGACATGCTGTGTGCGATAAGGTGCTCCATCAGCTTCAAGGGGATCCTCAGATACTGCAGATACTGTTCGACCAAGTGCGTGACCTTCCAAACGCCGCCGAAATTTCTGAACTGATCAAGCGTATGAATGGCAATGGAACAGAGCGACGCATCCGACCACTTGTCTAGGCCTGCTTAAGCGGCTCCAGAAGCGTCTCTAACGCCGGGCGTACTTCTGCCTTCACCCATTCGGCGACGCCGGCAAACGGCGTTATCGACACTTCAAGTATAGTGAAGCCGTCGCCCTTAACTTCGGCCATGAATCGATCTTTTCCGGGATAGAACACCGCGAAGTTTTTTAGACCGAAGTGCTGCATGTAGACCTGGCACTCACAAAGACTAGTCGAGGGCAGTCGGCCGCCACCGGCATTACCACGATATTTGGCGTCTGCGAGCAATCCGCGACCGCCTACCGTGTCAATGATGGTGTAGTCCGGCGTTAAGCTGGCGGGACGCGAGGAATAATCTCGCCAGCTTATATAACCCGGCGTCGGCGGTTTCGTGTCGTAGTAGATGTCCCAACCGGAACCTGAGAAGCTGGGCGCCGCCAGATCTCCTTTCAAATACGGACGCGTCGCCTTCGTCCCAAATGCCGCGCCTAGCAGCACGGCGACAAATGCTTGGTAGATCTCATCCGAGTACCCGATGTACGAAAAGCGGTCAACTACCTTTTGCGAAGGCGTCCATCCAAGTAGATTGTGTAGGTCGTCATAAAGCTCATAGGTCTCCCGATAACGCTGATCGGCGAGCTCGGGTCCGGACGGACGATTCGCTACACGATGACAGACCCTGAGGAGACTATTGAATGGATAATTGTCGAGAAGGCTGGAGACTTGATCTTCGACGAGCTTCAGCCAAATCCGAGGGCGCTTGGGCAGATCCGTGTCCGTCTTCAGCGACCACAGAAGATGCAAGGTCCCGAGCAGTAACTTAGTAGCTCGACGATTCGCCGGTGTATCAGCGCTGATCGAAAGTCGTTCGGTGCAAACCCGACGCGGCATGAACCGCTTGTTGCCCAATTGAATGACCCCGCGAGGATGCTCTTCCAATAAAGTGCGAGGATCCGCCCGCAGCTTCGCAATAGTTTCGGCACGTTTTAAGCGGCCTTGCGTGGCTCGTCCAAAATAAACGGTAGCAGCCTGCTGCGTTAAGGGCCGCGCCGCTATATCTGTGCATGCAGAGATAACTCTTCGACCAGCTCGGCGCAGCCACGCGTAGTCAATGCGCACATCTCGGATGGCCACACCATCCGAGAACATCAACTGGTTCCCCCAGGACAACCCCTCGCGCCCAATCACTTTGAGGAGTTCAAGGATTCCATCAAGCTGCAATTTGGCATCCACGGTGCCAAAGCAATAAGACTCAGCTCCAAGCTGCACACAATGGAAGCCGGTAGAACGGTATCGATCAAGCAATACATGACCACGAGAAGCGTCGAGCGTCAGCACGACGGGATGCGGCTCATCGTTGATCAGTACTTCAGAGGGAAGTGACGAACCTTCCAGCTCGACCAACACTTGCTGGGCTGGTACCAGTGGCGCAGACCCGGAGCTCAGCGTGGGGATGCTTATGCGCTCGCGCCCGACAATGACAGTGACACTCGGCATGCGCCAGTTCTGCTACGCGCGCTTCGCCACTTTTTTCGGAGGGTATCGGCTGACGATCTGATCGCGGACGAACTGGCAGTATTCTTTCTTGAGGTCGATGCCTACTGCAGAAACCTGGCGATTGAGTGCCGCGAACATCGTCGTGCCCGAGCCGACAAATGGATCAAGCACGACGCCATTTCCGGGGCAACCTGCCGCCACACATCTGTCAGCGAATTCTAGTGGGTATGGAGCAAAATGGGAGCCGGTATTCGTTGAGCGGGCGGACATGCGCCAAACATCTTCTTCTCCGTTAAGACTGTTTCTATCGAACCAGTACCGGGGCTGCTTCGAGAAGAGGAATACGTGCTCGTAAGTTCGCCAAGGTCTGTCATGAGCGGTCGGCTCAGGCATGGGCGCTGGTCTCTGCCAAATGATTGATGACCGCAGTACCCAGTCATCCTGCTGGAGGGCCAAAGCGACCTTCCATGGAATACCGAGTAACGACTTCCGAGGAACATTGAGACCAGGGCCATCAACGGCGCGCAACTTGCGTCGTGAAAGCTGCCTCGCATGGTGCTTTAGGTCGCTACCATGTGGACGACCCTTAGCTGAGTAATAGGTGTCGCCGATGTTCAAGAAAAAGACCCCATTTGGGCGGAGGGCCCGTTTGGCCTCTCGGAACACCGCTTGCAGACCGGCCACGTACCCCTCGACGGTCGCCTCGTGTCCTAGCTGACCCTCAACCTCGTAATCCCGTTGCCAATAGTAGGGTGGGCTGGTGACGATGCAGTTGATCGATTCATCGTCCAAAAGCCGCAAGCCCGCCAGGGCATCGGCCTCAATAACTTTCCACGAGACATCGTTGTCAATATACCCGGAATAGACGTTGCCTTCGCCCGACTGCTGGTCAAGCGGCTTTCGCGCAGAAGATTTTGTGATCAATGGCGTAACTGCGGACACCTGAGCCGGCGCCACCGGCTTTTTCGGCTGGCAATGGACCAGGTATTCCTGGACCTGCTCGCGGCTAATCCGAATCTGCTGACTACCTACCCGGTAAACTTGTAACTTGCCTGCGTGGATCGACCGTCTAATCGTCGCATCCGATACGCGAAGTTCCTTGGCTAGCTCGCTGATAGTCAAGTATTCTTCTGCCATTAGTTAAGCATCCAGCGTTAGTCAGAGCTATGCAGCGATGCGCAATAATGCGCACTTTTCGCCGACCGCGCAAGCCTGTTGTCGGCGCCGGATTACGACGGGGACGAAGAATATGGCTGAACGCGCCAAGAGGCGGTCGGAATCGGGAGACGCCGTTACCGCGCTTGAGAAGGTATTTGGTGCTCTGAAGATCCCCCTCTCTCACGCGCGGTTGGCCGATTTCACAGAGCGCGACTTCGGCATGAAGATGGGTTACCTCGAAGCGTGGCTGGATCGGAACTCAGACACGCCTGTGATTTCGGCGTTTGTCATTGGGTTGCCGGAGTCCGTGATTATTGATGAAGGGCGGAGGGGCCAATATCGTGTCCCAATCGTCTCGAACTTAGCCGATCACGGTGTCGTGGTCTGGATCGAAGGGGAAGCGGATAATTACTTATACGAGGGGTTGATCCACGGGTTTCGCTTCAGAACGACCAGTATTATCGAGCGCGGATGCGACGCAGTCGAAGCATCCAAACATTGCAGGCATCGCCTGGATCTACAAGGACTGGCCCCGCTGTACCCCTGACTGATCGACATGCGCAGACCGTAAAGGTGCGGAAGGAAGGAGTGCGGCCGTTCGGCGGTGAGTTCTCGAATGTGAAGGATGACTCACCGCGAACGACTGACAGCACGAGTAGGGGAACTGAATGAAACCACCGTCAAAAAAATCTGTCCTCTTGAGCACCGCGGGACGGAGGTGCCTGGCAGCCTTGCTCGATATCCAACTCAACGGCACGCCCGCTGAGCTTCACTCTTGGCGAGCAAAAAATGCGAAGAAGATTCCATTGCTCGAAGAGCTTCGACGCCATCACATGGTGGATGGGCACACGCACGCAGCCGTCACATTCTGGGGCCTGCTGAATGTGCGGGGCGATCGGACGGCCCTCCTGCTCACCCATGTCGAGCGAGTATTCCGGGCGCTGCGCAAGTTCTATCCTGACCATCCCACGGAGTCGCTGACCATTGACGAACTTGCTAAGCGCGTGAGGCTGTCCCAGAAAGAGACGTCCAACGCGGCCGGCTTTCTCTCGCTAAGCCCTGTGTATCTCAGCATTACCTCGCATGAGGAGACCACACGTATTACGCCCAACGAGCAATACGTGACGCTTAAAGGATTCAATGATCTCAAGGAGAGGACTCGCGAACTGTTCCGTCGTCCGATGGAGCCACAGATCTTTCCCGCTAATGAACTCGCCGTCGAACGCGAACTTCTGCGTGCGCTCGATATCGCGGAGAGCGATGTCGTCCGGGACGCGTGGCGCAAGGTGCAGCACCGCACACGGCAAGATCCCGAAGGGGCGATTACGGCCGCGCGATCCCTGGTTGAGGCGGGATGCAAATATGTGCTGGAGGAATTTGAGGACGCGGCCGAGACTGGACTAGAACTCCCAAGGCTTTATCGACGGGCAGCGGGGCATTTGCATCTGGATAGTCAGACGGAGATCGATGAGTCACTACGCAAAGTCTTGGGTGCGTGCGCAACAGTTGTTGACGGCGTGGCGCACCTTCGCAACAGGCTGAGCGATGCTCACGGAAAAGATCGGCGCTCTGCAAAGCCCGCTAAGCGGCACGCTGAGTTCGTGGTGTTGATCGCCGCGGCCATGACGGGTCTTTTGTTGTCGACCCTGGATGCTCAGCGCACATTGTAGGAACCAGTGAAATGTCAGGATTTCTTGGATAGCTGGGAAGCCGAGGGGGCCCGCTCGCTTGCCGGATTTCACTACCTCGGCCGGCGCCACGACGAACTCGATAGCGAGCTGCGGTGGGCTGTGCGCGGACCGCGCTTCTTCGCTCCAGATAGCTCCAAGCCTCAAGGTCCCTGACGATCGCGGTCTGAACCCGCGCGCGCAGCTTGACACGCGGAGTGACCAGGAGTGACCAAAAAGGAAAGTCGTTTGGGGCGAAATGGCCCCGACGAGACACGCGCAAGTACATGATTTTATTGGAATGGTGCGCCCGGCGCGATTCGAACGCGCGACCTTTCGCTTCGGAGGCGAATACTCTATCCAGCTGAGCTACGGGCGCATTTTCAGATTGTAGCAATATCCCTTTTGACCCGCCGATCGGCTCTTGGTCACTCTCTGGTCACTCCGGTCAATGTGCGGATATGTGGCCTTCTGGAAGTCCCTGATTTCAAAATCTTTCCCGCCCGTTTCGAACCTCTGCTTGACTTCTTCGGAGGCCGACACTCTATCCAGCTGAGCTACAGGCGCATTGTGGGGACTGGATACTACCCGCCGCGGCGGACTTGCGTCCAGCGCTGCCCGGCGTCGCGTGTCCAGATCTAGCATGCATGCCTCAAACGGGGACCCCGTCGAAAAAGTCGACGACGCCGGTGTCCAACGAGTACTCCGCACCGACCACCAGCAAGCCGTCGTTGCGAATGAGCTGCTCGATGATTTCCGACCCGTGGCGCAGGTGATTGACGGAGGCGCGGATGTTGGCGCGAACGGCTCGATGGACCAGTGCATCCAAGTCATGCTTAAGATCGGTGGCCAGCAGGTCTTCGACCGACGGCCGGATCAGGTCGACGATGGAATGAAGATTGTGGGACTGGTTTTCCTTGGGCCGTTGCAACTGCTCCAGGGTCGCTTCAATGGCACCGCACTTCGAATGCCCCAAGACGACGACCAAGCGGGTGCCGAATTGTTCGGCGGCGAACTCCACGCTGCCCACCTGCGATGGAGCAACGATGTTGCCGGCCACGCGGATGACGAATAGATCTCCCAATCCTTGATCGAAAACGATCTCTACCGGCACCCGCGAATCCGAACACCCGAGAATGGCGGCAAACGGCTCTTGGCCGGCGGCGAGTTCGATGCGGCGCGCACGGCTGGGCAGGGTGTCATGGCTTCTGACATCCGCCACGAATCGACGGTTTCCATCTCGCAGCAGCGCCAGTGAATCGAGAGCCGAGATCATCCCGCGAGTTCGAGTGCGACGTCCGTCATGACGGGAGTGATCTTAATGGATTCCTCACCTACTGCGTGCCTTTGTTCGCAGCAGTTCCCGGCGCTCCAGACTTTCCTTGGGCCAATACTCGGACGCCTTGTAATACTCCGCCATCGCGGGAACACCGGGCGGCAAGATGACCCACGGTTGCTTCGAGCCGGTGTAGATGTGTATGTCCGGGGGCAATGAATCGGGTTCATCCAATGTTCCGACACGGACGAAGTTCAGCATGTCCCCTGCGCCCGAGTAGTGGCTCCAAACCGCGATGTGACACTGCGGACACCGCGAAATCCTCTGGCCCTTCCCGCTCGCACTCGGAATGGCAGTCACCGCAACCTCGCCGCGGAGCAGCGTCACGCGCTCCGCCTCAATCAACGCGTTGTGGGCGAACGCGGTCCCACTTTCCCGCTGGCACCAGCGACAGTGGCAGCAATGCACGAACAGGGGGCTGCCGCTCATTCGATAGCGCACCAGTCCACAGGTACACCCGCCGTCACGGTGAGTCGTCATCGAGCTTTGCACGTAGGTTTCCGCCGCCTCAGCCGATTGCCTATTGTTGCGGCGCGAGCTTCGCTTCGAGCTCTTTCACGCGCGCTTCGAGCGTCGACAGCGCGGATTGCGTGCGGGCCAACACAGCCGCTTGCACGTCGAATTCTTGGCGACTCACCAGATCGAGTTTGCTGAGTTGCGCCTGCAGGACGGCCTTGAAATTCCCCTCCAAATCGCGGCCGAAACTACGAACCGACTCGGGCACCGCGTCGGCGAGCCGGCGAGCGAGATCGTCCAAGCCATTGGAATTGAGAAAACTCATTCAATACCTCCGAAACTCACAACGCGATTCGCACCGCGATAATGCACCGTATACTAATCCTCGCACCAAAATAGTGCGATAACTTAATCTTTTCCATGCAAGTCCTTGATCTGACGATGCCGATCGCCTGGCATGGAAGCTGCATCGCCATAGAATCAATAGTACTCGGAAGTGGTATCGGCGGCGGCTCGATTCAACGATGCAGGCGGGATAAATGCATGAAGCTCATCACCGCAGTAATCAAGCCGTTCAAGGTGGATGAGGTCCGCCAAGCGGTGGCGGATATCGGCATCCAAGGTGTGACGGTTACCGAAGTTCACGGCTACGGGCTTCAAAACGGGCACTCCGAGACGTATCGGGGCGCGGACTATAGCGTGGACTTTTTACCCAAGGCGAAAATTGAACTCGCCGTGGACGATTCGATAGCGGAGCAGGTAATGGAGGCGGTTTGTAACGTGGCTCGAACCGGCAAGCCGGGCGATGGCAAGGTCTGGGTTCTTGAGCTTGAACAGGCACTGCGGGTGAGAACCGGGGAAACCGGTTCTGACGCGATTTGAATAGGAATTTGAGCGAATTATGTGCGCAAACTGGACATCAAGGATTACCCGCGAGGATTTCAGAGGCCTCGCCCGTAGTCGAGCGAGGCCCAAACTTCTGACATTTTAGGAGCATCTCGCGCCGGCAAGCCAGCCAACTCCCCCGTCGGTGCGATATCCCGGCGGCGCGGGTTCCTTCGCAGGGCCCGCGCCGTTTTTTATATTCGCGCGCCCGACGCAAGACGCTATCCGTTTATACATCAGAAAATCCGAATACTCCATGGTGCCTCGCCGCAAATCCTGTACGAAACCGCTGCTAGACTGTTAACTTTACGTTCCGGAGGTTTGCCCGTATGAAAATGGTCGTTGCCATCATCAAACCCTTCAAGCTCGACGATGTCAGATCGGCACTGGCAGAAGTAGGGGTTCAGGGCATTACCGTGACAGAGGTCAAGGGTTTCGGCCGTCAAAAGGGCCACACTGAGCTCTATCGAGGAGCCGAGTACGTGGTCGATTTCCTGCCCAAGGTAAAACTCGAATTGGCAGTGGATGATGATCAAGTGGATCGGGTGATTGAAGCCATTATTGAAACGGCGCGCACGGGTAAAATTGGCGACGGCAAGATATTCGTGTCGGAGCTGGGCCACGCGGTTCGAATACGGACCGGGGAGGCCGGTTCGCGCGCCTTATAGGTCTCAAGCGAGGAAATGAGCATGAAACGCGTTCTATTGTGCGCAGCGTTGATCGCCTGGTCCGGCATGGCGTCGGCTGTTGTGTACAAGTGGGTCGACGCTCAAGGCAAAGTGCAGTACGGCGACCGGCCGCCGGATGGAGTGCATGCGGAAGTCGTCGAACTTCTCGGCAACCATGTGCCAAGATCGACCGCAGCGCGTCCTTCCGCTCCGGCTCCCGCTGCCGCCGCACAGCCATCCAACGCCCCGAAAAATCAGACGGCTCAAGACACCACGAAGCAGGCGGTAGACGAGGATGTTGCAGAAACCCGCGACAAACAATGCGCCGACGCGCAGCAGCGCTACAAGAAATTGATCGAAGGCCGCAAGCTGTTCAAGCTTGGGGCCGACGGCGAGCGCCAGTATCTGACTTCCGAAGAAATCGATTCAGAACGCGTCAACGCGAAGCGCGACGTCGACTCGATTTGCAATAGCACCACCTAGCTAGCCGCCTCCCAAAGCTGCCCTTTGCCGCCTGGGGCGCAAAGCCTTAAAGTGCGCGTTCTTCAACAAACAGTTGGATCGCGTATGCAAACGGGCTTTGTCGGACTGGGTGCCATGGGCGTGCACATGGCACGCAATCTCCATAAGGCGGGCCTTCTCACCGGCGTTTGGAACCGCACCCCCGACAAAGCGACGGCTTTGGCGCAGGAACTCAAGTGCCACGCCTTCTCCAATCTTGCGGAACTGGCGGGCAACTGCGAAGCCGTCGTCATCTGTGTTTCCGCAGACGACGATCTACGCGCGGTGGTGGCGGGCCTCGATCCCGGATTGAGCCCCAACATGATCGTGATCGATTGCTCGACTGTGGGAGCCGGAACCGCGCGCGACATGCACGCCCATCTCGCGCTCCTCAATGTGGGGTTCCTCGACTGTCCGGTGAGCGGCGGCGTCGAAGGCGCCCGCAACGCCTCTCTCGCCATCATGGTAGGCGGCGATGAAAGCGTGTTTGCTCGTGCGCAACCGATCCTGGAAAAGCTGGGCAAGACCATCACGTATTTCGGCCCGAGCGGGGCGGGTCAGGCGGCGAAGGCCACCAACCAAATCATGTGTGCCGGGATCATCCAAGCGGTCGGCGAGGCAATGGCGTTCGCCCATGCCGAGGGCCTGCCGCTCGACCGGCTGATCGAGACTTTGGGGAAAGGCGCAGGCTCGAGCTGGTACTTCGTCAATCGAGCGCCATTCATGGCCAACAATAAATTCCCGGCGGGCTTTCGCGTGCGCCTGCATGACAAGGACCTGCGGATCTGCCGCGACATGGCAGCGAAGCGCGGCGCCGTGCTGCCCGTCGTTGAATCGACCTTGCAGGAGTACGAAAAGCTGATCGAGCGCGGCTTCGGCGACGAAGACATTTCCGCGATCTACCGTTTGAAGTCGGAGCTATACCCCGAATCGCCGCCGCAGCCCAAATGAGCGAGACGCCGACCGCGGCGCTGCGGATAGCAACGCGAAAGAGTCAGCTCGCGCTTTGGCAAGCCGAGCATGTTGCCGCGCTGCTCCGTCGGGCCCACCCCGGCATCGACGTCGAACTGGTACCGATCTCGACCAAAGGCGATCGCATTCAAGATCGAAGCCTGGCCGCCATCGGGGGCAAGGGGCTGTTTATCAAAGAGTTGGAGGCGGCTCTCGAAGAACACCGCGCTGATATGGCCGTGCATTCGATGAAAGATGTGCCAAGCGATTTACCCGATGCGTTCGTGATCGCAGCGGTGCTGCCGCGTGCGGATCCGCGCGATGCCCTACTCACGGCGAACGCGGAGCGCATTGCCGATCTGCCACGAGGAGCCAGGGTGGGCACGTCCAGCTTGAGGCGCCAAGCGCAGCTTTTGTCGACACGCCCGGATTTGCGAATCGAAGCGTTGCGCGGCAACGTCGATACCCGCCTTCGACGACTCGACGCCGGCGAATTGGACGCCATCATCCTGGCGTGCGCCGGCCTCATCCGGTTGGGTTGGGAGTCCCGCATCACGGCGCGCTTGGATACGCGCTTTTGTTTGCCCGCGGTGAGCCAGGGGATCATCGGCATCGAATGCCGCAGCGACGATTCGCGCATGCGATCCTTGTTGGGGCTGCTGGATGACTCGGCAACCCGCGCGGCAATGGATGCCGAGCGGGCTTTCGCCGGCCGCCTCGGCGGAAGCTGCCAGTCTCCGATCGCCGGCCATGCAACGCTCGATGGGAACCGTTTGACGCTCGACGGACTCGTGGCAGAACCCGATGGGTCGCGGCTGCTGCGTGACTCCATCACGGGCAGCGCCGAGGACTCCCGCCGCCTGGGCGAAGAGCTTGCGGATCGCATGCTGGCTGCCGGCGCGGATACGCTGCTCGAGCGGCTCCGTAGCGGTTGATCATGCTTGCTCTGCAAGGCGTCGGAGTACTGGTAACTCGGCCGGAGCAGCAAGCGATGCCGCTGTGCCGCCTCTTGGAGGCATTCGGAGCGATAGCCCTTAGGCTGCCAGCCATCGAGATCAAACCCTTAGGCGACCCCCACGAACTCAAGACTCGGCTTGGAACCCTGGAAGCGTTCGATCTCATCATTTTTACCAGCGCGAACGCCGTCCGATTCGGCGCCCCGCTGCTCACGCTTCAACGCGAACCGGTGCTCGCCGCTATCGGGCCCGCCACGGCACGCGCGCTCGATCAGGCCGGCTGTCGCGTAACGGTAACGCCCGCGAGGGGATTTGATTCCGAAAGCTTGCTACTCCATCCGAAGCTCGCGAATCCAGCCGGACTGCGGGTGTTGATCGTGAAAGGCATGAATGGCCGGGAACTATTACAAGAAGAGCTCGCCCGCCGCGGCGCGCAAGTCGTAATCGCCGGCGTCTACAAGCGCGAGCGCGCCGTGCACGATGCCGCGGAACTCGCCGCCTTGGAAGCGAAATTAGTTGCCGGCGAGATTCAAGTGATTACCGCCACCAGCGCGGAGATCGCGGCCAGCTTGCTCGCGACGGCGACCCCTGCCGTACGCCGCGAATTCAACCGTGTGCACTGGCTGGTCCCGGGAGCGCGCGTGGCCGCGGCGCTGCGCGAACGCGGAGTCACGGCGCCGATTCTGCAAGCCGACACGGCAGAGGATCAGGATTTGGTAGCCGCCATCATCCGTTGGCGCGGCTGCGCATCCGGCGCGTAATCGAACGACTCGAAGAACAGCCGCGCAGGATCGGCGCCGCGTAGAGTGAAAGAGTGCCGCAGGACTGCGATCATGGCAGGCGGTCCGCTGGCATAGATGTCAGCGGCGTCGAGTCGCCCGTGGTCGCGGAGCACCGCCTCGTGAACCCAGCCGCAGCGGCCCTGCCAGCTTGCGCTTGGCTCAGACAGTACCGGGTGATAGCGAAAATTCGCACATCGTCGCGCGAGGGCTTCGAGTTCACCGTGCGCGTAAAGATCGCGCTCCCCGCGCACGCCCCAGTACAGCATCATGTCCCGCTCCAAATCGTTTTCGACGACATGCCGCAGCATGCTTTTGAGCGGAGCCAAGCCGGTACCGCCGCCGACCAGCAACAACGGGACGCCGGCCGCATGCCGATACACGAACTGACCCAACGGGCCCTCAATGGACAGCAATGCGCTGCGCGCGTCCTCGGCAAACAACCTCTCCGTGAATTCGCCGCCCGGGACCCGCCGTATGTGCAATTCGAGCAAGCGCGAGTCGTGCGGCGGCGACGCGATGGAGAAACTGCGCCGGCGTCCTCCGGGCAACATGATGTCGACATATTGGCCCGGTTGGAAATGAAAAGACTCGGCGGCGGGCAGTCGCAGGAACACGCCCAGCACGTCATGCGACAAGATCTCGACGCGTTCGATACGGCTGGGCAATCGCTTGATGACCGCGGTCTCGGGCGTGCTGATCTCGACGGTCTCGATGGCAAGATCGCCGAGGGCGCAAGCCTGACACAACAAGATGTAGCCTTCGTTCACCTCGGCGTCCGAGAGCCCGAGCGGCCGGCCATTGGGATACCGCACCGCGCCTTGCAGCAGCCGGGCCCGACACGCGCCGCAGTTACCGCCCTTGCAGCTGTGCGGCAAGTTAAGGCCGGCGCCCAAGGCCGCATCCAGCACCGGCTGGTCCGGTACGATACTGAAACTCCGATCGGACTTGGATAGACTGACACGCACGGTAATTCCTCGTCGAGCACTTTAGCATGCACTCGGTTTCAATCGTCGGTTGCGGCTACGTCGGGCTCAAGCTGGCGGAGCGCTGGCAGAACCTCAGGCACAGGGTCCGCGGCTTCGGAACGCGAGAGGAAAGCCTGCGGCAAATTGCCGCTGTCGGAGCCGAATCGAAACTGTTGAACTTGGACACAAACCCGCCGCTCATCGATCTCGAGGGGCAATTGGTGTACTACACGGTGCCGCCGGCGCCCGTAGGCGTTCGGGACGAGCGGCTCGAACGGTTGCTCGAGCATATTGTCGGCAAACCGCGCCGTTTTATTTATTTCAGTACCACCGGCGTTTATGGAGATCGCGGCGGCGATGCAGTCGACGAGGAAACGCCGCCGGCGCCGAAATCGGAGCGTGCCGCGCGCCGTCTCGCCGCCGAGAACACGCTGCGCGAATGGGCGGATTCACATGCGGTTTCCTGGTGCATTTTACGAATCCCCGGAATCTATGGCCCTGGCCGGCTTCCGCTGGAAAGGCTGCGCCGCGGAGACCCGGTCATCGACCCGCGCGAAGCCACGTCGAGCAATCGGATTCACGTCGAAGATTTGGTGACCGCCTGCGTGGCTGCCGGGTTCGCGACGCGCGCCGATGCGCGTATCTACAACGTGACGGATGGCACCGACGATAGCCTCACGGCCTACCTGCAGCGGGTGGCACGTATCAGCAATCTACCGCCGCCCCCGCTGGTCAGTCTGGCCGATGCGCAAAAAACCTTCTCATCCCTGTCGTGGTCCTACTTGAGCGAATCCCGACGCGTCGCGAATCGGCGTATGCTCGACGAGCTCGGCGTGGCACTCGCTTTTCACGACCTTGACGCAGGCATTCGGGCGAGCTTGTAACCGCCCCGGGAATACTCAGACAGGCTCCTAGGGCTGACTTCGCTTGCTGCCAAGCCACTCGCCGATCGGCTCCCACTGTTTCCAGTCCGGCGACGCCAGATACTCCGGAAGTTCGAGCACACCCATGCCGCGCGCATACGCACGCACATAGTTCTGCGCCTCGCGCAAACAGCCCAAATAAGGGACCTTCAGCTTGGAGAGATACTGGTCCAGTTCCTCGTAGATCAGCGTGTGTTCCCGCACCCGGTTGGCAATTAGCCCTAAGCGCGCCTGTCTGCGGGACACTTTGCCGATTTCGAGGAGTTCCGCCATGAAATGCGCACAGGCTTTCATGTCGACACTGGACGGGAGCACGGGGATGATAATGGTTTCCGCGCGCCGCACCAGTTCGTTGAGTTCCAAGCCATGCACGCGAGCCGGAGCATCGATCACGAGTACATCGGTGGAACGCGGCACGTTTCGCAGACCCTCTTCATAAGCCGGGACGCCGCTGACCGGCGGCAGATCACCCGGACGCTGCGCCAGCCAGTCCAGGCTCGATCGCTGCGGATCGTAGTCCGCAATGCATACTTGATGGCCGCCTTTCGCAAAAAATACCGCTACATTGGTAGACAGCGTGCTCTTGCCGCAGCCCCCTTTCGAGTTCAAGACCATTACGTGGCGCATAATTCCCCTAGGTTTTGTTTTTCTGTAAGGTAAAACTCGCAGCCCTCCCGCGCAACCCCCTGAACGAAATGATAGGGCATCGATGGAGTGATATGCTGTTTCAATGCGCATCGAGTTTTTCAAGATGCAGGGCTTGGGCAACGATTTCTTGGTCTTCGATGCCCCTCCTGTCAACGCCGACGAGCCCATCGATTCGGACACACTTCGCGCTCTAGCGGATCGGCACACCGGCATCGGCTTCGATCAGGCTTTGATGCTCCAGCCTCCGCGTGACTCGCGAAACCGCGTGTTCTATCGAGTTTTCAATTCCGACGGCAGCGAGGTCGAACAATGCGGCAACGGCGCGCGGTGCGTGGCCGCCCTGATGTACTCGCGGCAACCGGAACTCGGCCGCGAACTGACCCTGGAGAGCGCGGGCGGACCCGTGCGCGCGCGCGTTCGGGCCGATGGGCTGGTCTCCGTGGACATGGGCATACCGAACTTCGAGCCGCGCTCGCTACCCATGGACGCGTCGGCCGAAATGCCGGCCTATTCGCTTCGGATCGATGGCACCGAGATCGAATTTGGCGCAGTTTCGATGGGCAATCCACATGTCGTGCTCTGCGTTTCCGATGTAAAAACTGCACCGGTAGAACGCTTTGGGCCTAGTATCGAACGCCACCCGCGCTTTGCAAAGCGCACCAACGTGGGGTTCATGCAAATTGTGGATCGCACGCACATACGATTGCGGGTGTACGAGCGCGGCGCCGGCGAGACGCTGGCCTGCGGCACGGGTGCCTGCGCCGCCGTGGCGGTCGGGCGAATGCGGGGCCTGCTCGATTCAGACGTCCGAGTAGACTTGCCGGGCGGCACGGCAACGGTGACTTGGCCGGGGATCGGTCAGCCTATGTGGCTGACGGGACCGGCAACCATGGTTTTTACCGGATCAATCGATATTCAACGGGACGTACGGAGCTGAATAATGACAACGATTCAAGCACGCGGAATCAAACAAGACTCTCTCAACGACGTGAATGTCGCGGAATATTTACAGACCTATCCCGATTTCTTCGAGCGAAATGGAGCTCTGCTCGCCAAATTGCGCCTTCCGCATCTGCGCGACGCCGCAGCCACGGTGAGTTTGGTCGAGCGGCAGGTCGAAGTGCTGCGAGAACGCAATCAATCGCTCGAACGCAAGTTGAAGGAGCTGGTCGATGTGGCTCGCGCCAATGATGCGCTTGCCGACCGGATTCATCGCTTGAGTCAGCGCTTGATCCGAGCGCACGACTTGCCGGCAACCATCAATGCGGTCGAGGCGTCCTTGCGCGAGGATTTCGACGCCATGCACTCGGTACTGGTGCTGTTTCTCGAGGAGGCTCGACCGTTGCAGGCGGCAGCGGGGCGGTTCTTGCGGGCCGACGATATCGGCAGCGCCGACATCAAGACCTTCGAATCTCTGTTGCAGACCGGTAAGCCGAGATGCGGACAAATTCGCGACGCGCAGCGCGACTATCTTTTCGGCAAGGATTCGATCGAAATCGGGTCGGTGGCGCTCACCCCGTTGGGAGCCAAGGGCGCACTGGGAATTCTCGCCATCGGTGCGAGCGACGCGGAACGGTTCCATCCGGCGATGAGTACGGAGTTTCTTTCACGAATCGGCGAGCTCGTGACCTACGCGCTCATCCGCTGAGCCTAAGGCGCGCGCCGTGACCGCGGAGCAGAGCGCATGGATCGATCGGTTTGTCGCGCACTTGACGCTCGAACGCCGGCTCAGCCCGCACACGGCCGCGGCGTACCGCCGCGATTTGGATCAGTTGTCGGAATTCTGCGGCCGCCGCGGCATTCGCGCGTGGAACGCGCTCGATAACGGGCAGGTACGCGCCTTTGCTGCGGCCGAACACGCCGGCGGCCTGGGTCCACGCAGTATTCAGAGGCGCTTGTCGGCAGTCCGGACCTTTTATGCATTTCTGCTGCGCGAGGGATGCTGCCGGCGGAACCCCGCGCATGACGTGCGCGCACCGAAATCCAAGAAACGACTGCCCACGACCCTCGATGCGGACCAAATGGGCCGGCTCCTGCAATTCAGAGTCGATGACATGCTGTCGACGCGCGACAAAGCCATCATGGAGTTGTTTTATTCATCCGGGCTGCGCTTGAGCGAACTCGTGAATCTGGATCTGCCGGCCATCGATCTGAAGGATCGCACCGTCCGCGTCGACGGCAAGGGCAGCAAGACGCGAATACTTCCGATGGGACGCTTTGCAGTAGGGGCCCTCCACCAATGGCTGCAAGAGCGCAGCAGGCTGCCGGGGGATACGGCCGCCGTCTTCGTCGGTCGCGGCGGACGGCGCCTCACGCCCCGTGCGGTGCAGATGCGCGTGACCACGTGGGCACGCCGCATGGGCTTAAGCGTGCATATGCACCCGCACATGTTCCGTCATTCGTTTGCATCGCATCTCCTCGAATCCAGCTCGGATTTGCGCGGTGTTCAGGAGTTGCTGGGGCACTCCGATATCAGCACCACGCAAATCTATACGCATTTGGACTTTCAGCATCTAGCGAAGGTCTACGACGCCGCTCATCCGCGCGCCCGGCGACGCCCACCTTAGGAGCCCGCCGTTATTCCGCCCACGCGGAATGCAAGATAGGTCCATCGCTTGAAAGGGCATCCATCGGCCCCCACATGGGCTAATTCACATGAATCACCATCCAGATCATATTTACGGCACCACCATTCTCGCCGTTCGGCGCAACGGTCGGGTCGCCGTCGGCGGCGACGGTCAGGTCACCCTCGGACAGAGCATCATGAAGGGCAACGCGCGGAAAGTTCGCAGGTTGTCCGGCGGCAAGGTATTGGCAGGATTTGCCGGGGGCACCGCCGACGCGTTCACGCTGTTCGAGCGCTTCGAGGGCAAGCTGGAGAAATTCGGCAACCTGACGCGCGCGGCGATCGAATTGGCCAAGGACTGGCGCAGCGATCGCAGCCTGCGCAGGCTCGAGGCGTTGCTTTGTGTCGCGGATGCCGAAAGCTCGTATGTCATATCGGGAAATGGCGACGTGATCGAACCGGAGCATGACGTGATCGCCATCGGCTCCGGCGGCAGCTATGCCCAAGCCGCAGCGCTGGCGCTGCTGCAGGGAACCGATCTGTCCGCACGCGAGATCGTGGAGCGATCGCTGAATATCGCTGCAGATATCTGCATATATACGAACAAAAATCTGACGATCGAGGAACTCTGAGGGCCCTATGTCGCAGATGACGCCGCGCGAGATCGTCGAAGAACTGGACAAGCACATCGTCGGCCAGAAGGCAGCGAAGCGTGCGGTCGCCATTGCGCTGCGCAATCGCTGGCGGCGGCAGCAGGTCGCCGAAAACCTCCGCCAGGAGATCACGCCGAAGAACATTCTCATGATCGGGCCCACCGGCGTCGGCAAAACCGAAATCGCCCGGCGACTTGCAAGGCTTGCCAAGGCGCCGTTCATCAAGGTGGAAGCCACGAAATTCACCGAAGTCGGCTATGTTGGCCGGGAAGTGGACTCGATCGTCCGCGATCTTGTTGAAATCTCGGTGAAGATGACCCGTGAGGAGGAAATCTCAAAGGTGCGTCATCGCGCTGCCGATGCTGCGGAGGACCGTGTCCTCGACACCCTTCTGCCGCGGGCACAGGCGGGATTCACGGGGGACTCGGCGCCGCGCGACAACGGCACCCGCCAGCGCTTCAGAAAAATGCTGCGCGAGGGCGAACTCGACGATCGTGAAATCGAAATCGAAGTGCGCGCACTGCCGGTCGGCGTGGAAATCATGGCGCCCCCCGGGATGGAGGAAATGACACAGCAACTGCAGGGTATGTTCCAGAACCTCGCGGGAGGCCGAAGCCGGCAGCGCAAACTCAAGATCAAGGAGGCGCTGAAACTTCTGGTCGACGAGGAGGCGGCGAAAATGATCAACGAAGAAGAGCTCAAGACTCGCGCGGTCGAGAATGCCGAGCAGAACGGCATCGTTTTCATCGACGAGATCGACAAGATCGCGCGGCGGCAGGAAACAGCGGGAGCCGATGTCTCGCGTGAAGGCGTACAGCGCGATCTGTTGCCTTTGGTCGAAGGTTGCACCGTGAATACCAAGTATGGAACGGTGAAGACCGACCATGTGCTGTTCATTGCCTCCGGCGCTTTCCACATGTCGAAACCTTCCGATTTGATCCCCGAGCTGCAAGGGCGTCTGCCGATTCGGGTCGAGCTCGAACCCTTGGTGGTTCAAGACTTCGTGCGCATTTTGACGGAGCCTGACGCATCGCTGTGCCGTCAATATTCGGCATTGCTGGCGACCGAAGGGGTGCAACTCGAGTTCGAGGCGTCCGGCGTGCAGCGGCTCGCGGAGGTCGCCTTCGAAGTCAACGAACGCACCGAAAACATCGGAGCGCGCCGCCTGCACACGGTCATGGAACGACTCTTGGAATCCGTCTCCTTCGATGCGGCCGATCGCAGCGGCACACATGTTCTGGTCGATCGTGCTTACGTGGAAGGCAACGTCGGCGAGTTGGCGCGAGATCAGGATTTGTCCCGGTATATCCTCTAGAGGTCGGAACACGGATGCCGCAGCCCGTCGAAATCAAGCTACGAACCGAATCGCGTATTCTCGACGTGCGCTTCGATGACGGATCTCGTTACGAACTGCCGTTCGAATACTTGCGCGTCTTTTCGCCGTCTGCGGAAGTCAAAGGACATGGCGGCGGCGAGGGCACGCTGCAAACGGGCAAGAAGTACGTACGAATAACCGCTATAGAGCCCATCGGCAATTACGCTGTCCGACTCGTGTTCGACGACGGCCACGATACGGGACTTTACTCGTGGAGCTTGCTGCACGCGCTGGGGCGCGAGCAGCAAGCGAACTGGTCTCGCTATCTCGAAAGATGCGCCGCCGCCGGGGTTGGTCACGCGGTGTAACCCACGGCGTGTAGCGCACGGGGTGCAATCCACGGCATGCAGCGCGCGGCGCGTTACGCGCTGACTTAAGGTGAGACCGCTCCAGTCGGCTACAATGCCACTTGACCCTTAAGGAGCACCATGAGCAACACCGACCGCACAGTCGATTTTGGATTTGAAAGGATCCCCTGGTCCGAGAAGGCCAAGCGCGTGCATTCCGTCTTCGCTTCCGTCGCCGGCAAATACGACGTCATGAACGATTTGATGTCGTTCGGTGTGCATCGGCTGTGGAAGCGTTTCGCCCTCTCCCTCACTGGCTTGAAGCCCGGGCAACGCGCGCTGGACGTTGCCGGCGGCACGGGCGATCTTGCTCTCGGCATGCTTCGTCAGGTGGGAAAGGAAGGCAGCGTGGTGCTATCGGACATCAACCCCAATATGTTGGAAGTGGGTCGAGACCGCCTACTCGACGCCGGGTTCGTGGGAAACGTGGAATGTCTGGTCGCGGACGCCGAACGTCTGCCGTTCGAGGACGATTCGTTCGATTGCGTGACCATCGGCTTTGGATTGCGTAACGTCACCGACAAAGCCGCCGCGCTGCGCTCGATGCACCGGGTATTGAAGCCGGGAGGCCAACTTTTGGTGCTCGAGTTCTCGACGCCCGTTGCGCCCGGCCTCAAGCCGTTGTACGACGCTTATTCCTTCAATGTGTTGCCTACCTTAGGGCGCTTGGTTGCGGGAGACCCAGACAGCTATCGCTACCTGGCGGAATCCATACGCATGCATCCGAACCAAGAAACCTTGCTCGAAATGCTCCGCACCGCGGGCTTCGCGCAGACCCGATACCACAATCTGAGCGGCGGCATCGTCGCCTTGCACCGCGGGTACAAAATCTGACATGCCCGCAACTCCCGCATGGCTCGCCGCCGTTGAAGCCTTGCTCAATCGCGGCGTCCAGGCATCCATGCCGGCGAGCGCCCTGGCGCGCCGCCTGGACGCCACCTCGTTGCGGGTGGACATCGAGGGTGTGCTCCCGATTCGCGCCAGCGTGACCGGCGGGCGGCTTTCGCTCGTCGCCGCTGACCGTTCGCCCGAATCGGCAGCCTCCGAGCAGGTCAATGCGATCATCGCCGGATCCCCGTTTGCGCTGCTGCAGCTGGCCGGCGCCCGCGGCGGCGTGAGCGGTAAAATCCTGCATACGCCGGCGCAAGTGCGCGGCGACGCCGAGATAGCGAACTTATACCGGCAATTGTTCGCGGCGGCCCGCCCCGACATGGATGAAGAACTGTCGCGCATCGTTGGCGACCTCGCTGCGCGACGGTTGTCGCAATTTGCCCGGCAGACCGCAGCGTGGGTGCGGCACGCGCGCCGCACCGCGGGCGAGAACATCGCCGAATATCTGCAGGAGGAAAGCCGCGATCTGGTCAACAAGACGGAGCTCGAGGAATTTCTGCAGGGCGTCGACATCCTGCGCGAAACCGCCGATCGGGTCGAAGCACGCATCGCCCGCCTCGAACAACGGTTGAAGGGCTCCGCTTGATGCGCATGCGGGTAATGGTTCGGTTGTTGACGATCCAACGCGCGCTGGTCAGGCACGGTTTGGACGACTTCATACGGGCCACGCATCTATACCGTCCGTTTCGGTTCTTGTTCTATCTATCGCCGTGGACTTGGTTTCAGCGTAGCGCCGGCATCACGCGGGGCGAACGGCTGAGGCTCGCGCTCGAGGAGTTGGGGCCCATTTTCATCAAGTTTGGCCAGGCGCTATCCACGCGCCGTGATCTGATTCCCAGCGACATCGCGGACGATTTGGCCAAACTCCAAGATCGCGTGCCGCCCTTCGACAGCAACGTGGCCGTCGCGACCATCGAAAGCGCTTTAGGCGCCAAGCTCGATGATATTTTCTCGAGCTTCGACACCGAGGCGCTTGCCGCCGCCTCCATCGCTCAGGTACATGGAGCGACGCTGCGGACGGGACAAGAAGTAGTCGTCAAGGTATTGCGGCCCGGCATGCACGAAGTCATCGACTTGGACCTCGAGGTCATGGACGCACTTGCCGCTCTAGCGAACGAGTACTGGGAGGACGCGCGGCGGCTGCGCCCCATCGAACTCGTTCACGAGTATCGCAAGACCATTCTGGATGAACTGGACCTCATGCGCGAGGCCGCCAATGCCGCACAATTGAAGCGCAATTTTTCCGGCTCGCCGCTGCTCTACGTTCCCGGCGTGTATTGGGACTATTGCCGCATCAACGTCATGGTGATGGAACGCATACACGGCGTCATCGTCAGCCGCATGGACGAATTACGGGCACGCGGCACGAATATCGCCAAGCTGGCCGAGAACGGCGTCGAAATTTTCTTCACGCAAGTATTTCGCCACAATTTTTTTCATGCCGACATGCACCCGGGAAACATCTTCGTGCAAGTCGACGATCCGCAAAACCCACGTTATGCGGCCGTCGATTTCGGCATCGTCGGGACGCTGCAGCCTCGCGATCAGCACTACCTTGCGGCGAACTTCCTGGCCTTTTTCGACCGCGATTACGCGCGCGTCGCAGCGTTGCATGTGGAATCGGGCTGGGTACCGGCGGGGACCCGCGTCGACGAACTGGAGTCGGCCGTGCGTACGGTCTGCGAACCCATTTTCAACAAGCCGCTGAAAGAGATCTCGTTCGCGCAGGTTCTACTACGGCTGTTCGAGACCGCGCGCCGCTTCGACATGCAAATCCAGCCGCAGTTGATTCTGTTGCAGAAGACGCTTCTCAATATCGAAGGCTTGGGGCGCGAATTGTATCCGGAACTCGATTTATGGAAGACGGCGCAGCCCATCCTGCGTTCCTGGATGCGCGAGCGGATGAGCCCGCGCGCAGTTCTGCGCAGGATGCGCACGCAGCTACCCGATACGATCGAGGCCTTGAAGCAACTACCGCAATTGTTTCAAACTGCCGTGCGTGACGCTGCTGAAGGCCGCCTCAAAATCAAGGTGGAAAGCGCAGGCATGGGTCAGCTGCGGGATGAACTGCGCCGGGCCCACAACCGCAGAGACGCGGCGATTGCGGCCGGCGTACTTTGGCTATCCGGGCTGATCTGGCTGGCCCTGTCCGCCCACTATCAATGGTTCGGCTGGCTTCAAATGTGCGCAGCAATCGTCCTGATCGTCCGATATCGCTCGTTGAGGTTGCAGAGGGAATGAGAATTCAGATCGAGAGTCCGACCAGTTATCGCGGCCGAAATGCTCGGCCGAACTGGTTGGCGCTATTGGCGTTCATCGTGCTCGCATTGGCGGCAGGAGCACTGGGCGCCGTGTTCTCGCCGCGCGCCGCGACGCCGGCCGTCCATGGGCCGGGTGCGCCGCCGCACAGCGCCGGAGCGGGAGCGGCAACATCGACCCTGCCGGCGTCGAGCGAGGCTTGGTATGCGTCTCTCGCGAAGCCTGCATGGACGCCGCCCGCTGCCTGGTTCGGCCCCATATGGATACTGCTCTATGTCTTGATGGGCATTGCCGCCTGGCTCGTTTGGAGCGAGCGCTATCACCCCGCGCGCAACGCCGCGCTATTCGCTTACGCGCTGCAACTCGTGCTCAATACGCTTTGGGCACCGGTATTCTTCGGTATGAGGAATATCGGCGGAGGCTTATTCCTGATCGTAGCGTTGTGGCTGACTCTGGTATGGACATTGCGTGAATTTGCCGTGGTCAAACCAGCAGCCGCGTGGCTGATGCTGCCCTATCTGGCGTGGGTCAGCTTGGGCGTGGCCCTGAATCTCAGCATCTGGCGGCATAACCTGTGAGCGGGGAGCCCGTCTGACCGTCCTGACGGTCAAGCACCGGACCGAGTACCGCTACCAAAAGCCGGTGGTGCTGGGCAAGCATCGGCTCATGAGCCGACCGCGCGACAGCCACGATCTGCGGCTGCTCGACACCGGCATCACCATCACGCCGCAACCATCGGACCTGCGGTGGATGCATGACGTTTTCGGCAACTCCATTGCAGTCGCGACGTTCGCGGACCCAGCCGCGGAATTGACGTTCGAGTCGACCTTTCGCGCAGAACACTTTCCGCTGCCGGCACGCACCATCGTCGTCGATGAGTATGCGGCTACATTGCCTTTGAGCTACTCCGCATCCGAGGACATCGACCTCGGATCTTCCAGGGCGCGGCAATATCCGGATCCCGACCACAAGCTCGATGCCTGGGTTAGGGCCCTGCTGGAAAAGACGGCGAGCTACGCCACGCTCGATGTGCTCATGGCCATGAACCGCGCGATAAAGGACGAATTTTCCTACCAGCGCCGCGAAGAAGTCGGTGTGCAGACGCCGGTCGAGACCTTGGATCTGCGCAGCGGAAGCTGCCGCGATTTTGCTGTTTTCATGCTGGATGCCGCGCGCTGCTTGGGGTTGGCGGCGCAATTCGTTTCCGGCTACCTGTACGATGAAAAACTGATCGACGCCGGCGGCGGCCTCGTGGGCGGCGGTGCGACTCATGCGTGGCTGCAAGTGTATTTGCCGGGAGTGGGCTGGGTTGAGTTCGATCCCACCAACGCGCTGGTCGGCGGCCGCAATTTGATCCGCGTCGCCGTCGCGCGGGAAGCCTCGCAAGCTGCACCGCTGGTCGGCTCCTTTACCGGAAGCGCTTCGGATTTTCTGTCCCTCAAGGTCGACGTCGAGGTGACCGCAGAGTAGTCTTCCACGCCTGCCCCAGGGTAAAGCGGCAGCGCCGGCGCGCCTACCCGGCGACACCGGGTATGATTCTCGACTATCCAAGCAACGGAGCTACGCTTGCACGAACCGACGCCGCGCCGCTTCACGACTCCGCATCACGTGGCGCCGCGCACGCATTTGCTGTCCAACGGCAACTACTCGGTGATGATCACGGCGGCCGGCTCGGGCTACAGCCGTTGGCGCGACGCCGCGGTGACGCGCTGGCGCGAAGATGCGACGTGCGATGCGTGGGGTTCGTACGTATTCTTGCGCGACGTGGCGAACGGTCAGGTATGGTCGGCAGGCTATCAACCCGTCGGCCGTGAACCGGATGGCTATGAGGTTTCATTCTTCGAGGATAGGGCCGAGATCGCCCGCAAGGATGGCCCCATCGTCACCGCCACCGAGATCCTCGTTTCACCGGAGGACGATGCGGAAGTCCGGCGCGTATCGATCACGAACAACGGCAATCGACTACGCGAAATCGAGGTGACCACGTATTCCGAAGTGGTTTTGACGTCTCCAGACGCGGATTCTGCGCATCCGGCATTCGCCAAACTGTTCGTTCAAACCGAGTTCATTCCCGAGACAGGTACGTTGCTCGCGACGCGGCGCAGTCGCGAGCCTCAGGAGCTACCCCTGTGGGCCGCTCATGTGAGCGTGCTGGAGGGCGAGGCCGCCGGCGGCTTGCAATTCGAGACCGATCGGGCACGTTTCTTGGGGCGCGGCAACGATCTGCGCAATGCAGCTTCCATTGTGGACGCCCGCCCTCTGTCGAATACTACAGGGACGGTGCTCGATCCGGTGCTTAGCCTAAGGCGCCGCGTGCGGCTCGCTCCAGGAGAAACGGCGCGCGTCGCCTTTTGGACCGTCCTCGCACAGAGCCGGGCCCAGGCCTTGTCTCTAGCCGATAAGCACAGCGACGCGGCGGCATTCGATCGGGCAAAGACCCTGGCGTCGACCCACGCACAATTGCAATTGCGCTCTCTGGGAATCGGCTTCGACGAAGCGCAGCAATTCCAGCGCGTCGCCAACCACATCTTGTACTCCGATGCGTCACTGCGCGCGAATCGCGGGATTTTGGACCGGAATCAACTGGGTCCGTCGGCATTGTGGCCGTACGGAGTGTCCGGAGATCTCCCGATCGTGCTCATTCGCGTCGATGAGGAGAATGATCTTCCGATCGTGGCGCAGCTGCTGCAAGCGCATGAGTATTGGGGCCTGAAGCGGTTGTCCGTCGATCTCATCATAGTCAACGACCGCCGGGCGCCCGATGCCGCGGATCTTCAGGTCGCGATCGATGCTGCGATGAGAAACGCGCACGCGCGCGGCCGAGACCAACATGGAGACAGCCGCGGCAAAGTGTTCGCGCTGCGCGGCGATTCGATGCCGGCTTCCAGCAGCGATCTTCTGCAGACCGCCGCGCGCGCGGTCTTCGTCGCCCGGCGAGGCAGTTTGGGCGATCAGCTGGCACGTTTGCGCGAGCCGGTGCCGGTCCCGCCGACGCCGCGCCAGAGCCCGCCGAAGATCGCGCGCGACGACGTGCCGTATTCCCTGCCGGCCTTGGAATACTTCAACGGGCTCGGAGGATTCACCGCCGGGGGTCGCGAGTACGTCGTGGTGCTGGAACAGGGACAACGGACGCCGGCGCCTTGGATCAACGTCATCGCGAATCCACAGTTCGGGTTTCAGGTGTCCGCGGACGGCGCCGGCAGCACGTGGTCGCTCAACGCCCGCGAAAACCAACTCACGCCGTGGTCGAATGATCCCGTCGGCGATGCGCCCGCGGAAGTGATCTACGTCCGGGATGAGCTGACCGGCGGTTTATGGAGCGCCACGCCGCAACCCATTCGGCAAACCCCCTCCTCGTACGTGATTCATCACGGTTTCGGATACAGCCGCTTCGAACATACATCGCACGGCATAGCCTTGGATTTGCTGCAATTCGTGCCGATGACGGACCCTGTGAAGATTTCCCGCCTCAAGATCGCGAACCGCTCCGGCGAAACCCGGCAACTCTCGTTCGTGCATTACGTGGACTTGGTCTTGGGGAACCAGCGCAGTCGAGCGGCACCCTTCATCGTCACGGAAATCGAACCGAACACCTCCGCCTTGCTGGCACGCAATCCGTGGCGTATGGAATTTCAATCCCGCGTCGTCTTCTTGGACACGAGGGGCAAGCAACTGGCGTGCACCGGTGATCGGGCGGAATTCATCGGCCGGCACGGTTCACTGGCGGAGCCTGCGGCTCTGCTTGGTGCGAATCGCCTGTCGAACCGGGTCGGCGGCGGATTGGATCCTTGCGGAGCGACGCAAACCAAGCTCACCCTGCAAGCAGGCGAGGAAGCCGAACTTGTGTTTCTGCTCGGCGAGGCCGAGTCGAAAGACGCGGCGGTCGCGCTGATGCAACGCTACCGCACCATCGATCTCGACGGCGTATTCAAGTCCGTCACGGACTATTGGGATCAAACGCTCGGCATCATCCAGGTGAAAACACCGGACCGCGCCATCGACATCCTGTTGAACGGATGGTTGCTCTACCAAACCCTCGTTTGCCGCTTGTGGGCCCGCACGGGCTTTTATCAATCGAGCGGCGCCTACGGCTTTCGAGATCAGTTGCAGGACGTCATGGCCTTGTGCATTTCCCGCCCGGCGCTCGCTCGCGAGCACATTCTGCGCGCGGCCGCGCGGCAATTCACGGCGGGCGACGTGCAGCATTGGTGGCTGCCTTCTTCTGGGCAGGGAGTGAAAACCCGAATCTCCGACAACCGTATCTGGTTGCCGTTCGTCGTCTCGCATTATCTCGGGGTCACGGCGGATGCGGCGGTTCTCGACGAGCAGGTGCCTTTCTTGGAGGGCCCTCCTTTGACGCCGGACCAACACGAGCTCTTCTCCTCGCCGGCAGTCACGGCGACCACGGCGACGCTCTTCGAGCATTGCGTCCTTGCGTTGGATTCGAGCCTTGCGACCGGCTCACACGGCTTGCCCTTGTTCGGCGCAGGCGATTGGAACGACGGTATGAATCGGGTAGGCGCGGCAGGCCGCGGCGAGAGCGTATGGCTGGGGTGGTTCCTGCATGCCACACTGCTGAAGTTCGCCACCGTCGCCGACCAACGCGGTGAATCTCTCAAATCGGCACTATGGCGAAAGCATGCGTTTGCCGTGCAACAAGCCATCGAACACGAGGCCTGGGACGGCGACTGGTATCGGCGCGGCTATTACGATGATGGATCGCCCTTGGGTTCAATCGCCAGCGATGAATGCCGGATCGACGCGATAGCGCAATCGTGGGCGATCATCTCCGGCGGCGGCGAGCCTGCCCGAGCCGCGCGCGCGATGGCGGCGGTCAATGCGCAATTGGTCAGTCGCAGCGATGGCCTCGTCAAACTCTTCACGCCGCCGTTCGATCGCGGAGCGCACGACCCTGGCTATATCAAAGCCTATCCGCCGGGGCTGAGGGAGAATGGCGGTCAGTACACTCACGCCGCCATGTGGACCACGTTGGCATTTGCACTGATGGGCGACGGCGATCGGGCGGGAGAACTTTTCTCATTGCTCAATCCCATCAACCACGCCAACACGGCTGCGAGGACAGATCGCTACAAGGTCGAGCCCTACGTGGTGTGTGCCGACGTATATTCCGCAGAGTCCCATGTCGGGCGGGGAGGATGGACTTGGTATACCGGATCGGCCGGATGGATGTACCGGACGGCCATCGAGGGAATCCTCGGATTCAATCTGCGCGGCGATACGCTATCGATCAATCCCTGCATTGCGCGCGCTTGGCCCGGGTTCGAGATCAAGTACAGGCACGGATCATCGAGTTACCAAATCGCCGTGGACAATCCCAATGGCGTTTGCCGTGGAATCGTCCGCACCACGCTCGATGGCCGCGAAATTTCTCAATCCGTCTGCGACATCTGCCTCGTTGACGACGGCACCGATCACTACGCGCGCATCACCCTTGGCTGACGCGCGTCTGCTACGCGCGTCTGCTACGCGCGTATCATTCCCGCTTGGCCCGCAGCGCCGAAATTCCTTTCACGAGCAGCATTCGCGCAATCGCGCCCGCGGGAATCATGCGCAGCAAGCGAATCGCCAGCGCAGGCCGCGCCATGATGAGGCCCCCGACAACCGCACCGACGGTCCCTACACCGCGGCCGCTCAATAGCAATTTCATGGTGCGACTGCGCGGGAATCCGCGGGCACCGTCGGCGCTCTGATCCGAGCCGGCTGGGTGCTGCGGCGGCTCCAGCAGGCGACGAATTTCCGCACGCGACCGCGCCATGTGTGCCAAGGTTTCGCTTCTCGAATCGCTGGTTTCGCTCACCGGTCAGTCCTCATCCGACGAGAGAATGCGGTCGAGAATAACGTGATCCTCTTTCCACTCCCGCCGCACGGTGGCGAGAAACGGAGCCTGTCCATCGATGAGGTTCGAGCGATATATGCCGGCGAGTACCGCCGCCAGCAGGAATGCACCGCCCATCCAGGCGATCGCGGATATCCGGTAGGGGGTATCCCACGTCAAAGCCACGATGAGCAGACAACCCGAGAAAATGACGAAGAAGATGCAGGCCCCGAGAATCGCGGCGGCCAGCAGCCGCGCGCCCAGATCACGCTGCGTCTGCTCTAAATCCTGGCCGGCGAGTTCCGCATACCCCACGATGTGCCGCAACAGCGCGGGCGCCGCCTTCGGCAGTGACCACAACAGACGCATGGGGGTCCGCCTAGGAGCGACGCGTCGCTAGGATACCCGCCACGGCACCGACCAAAGCCGCAATGCCCACCGCTTGCCAGGGGCTGTCGTGAACAAAGTCGTCCGCCGTCCTCGCGGCCTGCTGCGCCTGGCGCCGCAGATTGTCGGCACTTTCAGCCAGACTTTCCTTGGCATTGCCCACTGCGCGCAACACCTTGCTTCGCACGCGCACGACATCCGCATCCTTGAGGTCAGCGATTCGCTCGACCAACTCCTCGACGTCGGCGATCAGGTTCTGGATCTCCGCCGATGCTATGTTCTTCATATTGATGGGTTCCTCACCGAAATCGTTGCCGATTCGATAGCCTGGGGCTTCGTCAGCCGTCCCTAATGTTTCCATATCTTTCCCCTTGTATCATATGACACTAACGGCTGCCGCCGGCCAAACCCATCGGCCGTTGTGCAGCGCCTCATGTAGGAAATTACCCACATGTTAGACTCTAACGGCACGGCGCGGGCATTTTTACATGAAAATCTTGGGCGAGGAATTGGGCAATATTGGCCGGTGGTATATCGTCCTGCCGCCGTTGCTGCTGATCGGTTTTCTCATCGCCTTGGTCTTTCTCGCCGCCGCCAGTCAATCTCGCCTAAACGCGGCGGACGAGCGCGTGCACAATTCCGAGGATCGCGAACAAGCGCTGGATGAGTTCCTGGCACTCACCACTGACGCCGAATCCGAGCAGCGGGGGTACCTGCTGACCGGCGAAGATACCTATCTGCGATCTTATGCCGCCGCTGCCGGCAAAATCGGGCCTGCACTCGACCGGTTGGGTCGGGCCTACGGCACAGGTGCCGAACCCATCGGCGAGATACGGCGGCTTCGAGGTCTGTCGCGCGACAAGCTGGTCGAATTGGACGAGACCCTGGCGGTCTACAAAAGGGCTGGCCTGGATGCTGCGCTCAGCGCGGCCCGAACCAACCTGGGCAAACGAATGACCGACAATATTTTGGCAAGCGTCGCGGTGCTGCGGCAGAAGGAAAGCGCCGAGTTGTCGGTGGCAACGGCGCGTTGGCAGTCCGATCTGCAACTCTCCCGTTGGATTACCCTGGGCGGGGCAATTTTGAACATCGGTCTGGTGGTGTTGGCGACCGTTTTGGTCTACGGCGACATGAGACGGCGCGCTCAGCAGGCCACCGACCTACGCCTTCAGAAGCGCGAACTAGCGCGGCAGGTCGATGACCGCACCCGAGAACTCACGGCGCTGTCCACCCATCTGCAAGGAGTTTCCGAATTGGAGAAGTCGGCGCTGTCGCGCGAGCTGCATGATGAACTGGGCGGGCTGTTGGTCGCCGCCAGGATGGACCTATCGTGGCTGCAGCAACGGCTGCCGACGAGCGATCCGGCCATCGAACAACGCTTCAAGCGCATCCACGAATCCTTGAGCGCGGGCATCGACCTCAAGCGGCGCGTCGTCGAGGAATTACGTCCCACGCTTCTCGACAACATGGGTTTATTCGCCGCGCTGCGCTGGCAATTCAAAGAATCGTGCCGCCGCACCGGGCTCAAATGCAGCGAAACGATTCCCGAAACGGAATTAAGAGTGAGTCCGGATGCAGCAATCGGGGTTTTTCGCGTTGCCCAGGAGGCGCTGACGAATATCTTGAAGCACGCCGAGGCAACTTCTGCGGATTTGGCCGTCGACATTCAGGGAGACTCGTTCGTGCTGCGTATCTCCGATGACGGGAAGGGCATCTCGATGAACCGGCCGCAAACCATTACCTCCCATGGATTGGCCTCAATGAGGCATCGGATTGCGGCGTTGGGCGGCACATGGGACATTCACGCTCCCGCCACCGGCGGCACCGTGGTGACGGCACGCATTCCGCTGTCCAGCATGTTGTTGTTCGAACCGTCGCCGCCGCCCCCAGTTCCGGCGGCGTAGACGCGACCATCCTCGCTGCAACGACGCCGCGCAGCGTGCGGCCAGCAGGCGATCAGTGTTTCGCTAGGCGCGCTTCGCAGATCTCATGCAGGACTTCGGGCAGCCGTCCGTAGTCCCTCGCCTTATCGAGAAAATGCGTCGCACCCAGCGCGATGGCAGCGTTTTTATATTCGGGCAAATCATAGTTGGTCAGCACGATGATGCGCGGCTTCAACTGCGCCGTCGCCAACGCGCGCATTACTCCGAATCCGGTCCCTTGCTTCAAGTGCAGATCCAAGATGATGACGTCCACCGAGTCGCGCTTGACTGCAGCAAGGGCACCCGCTTCGGTGTCCGCTATTCCAATGAGCTCGACTTCCGGAATCTGTCTGATCGCCTCGGCGAGCCGTTCCGTCAGCACTTTCGAGTCCTCGACGAGTAAGACCCGCAGCCCCGGCGCCATCACCATCGCATCCATAGGTTTTGCGTGCACGTTAACGGCAGCTCAGAAGCGCAATGAGGAGAGCTGCGGCCATCGGCGCAGAAAGCGTAAGCGAGGAGTGTGTCACGATTCATCGCCTACTGAATGAGCCCGTTGCGCAGCGCATAGGAGGTGATATCTGCGTTCGCGCTAAAACTCATTTTTTCGAGGATTCGGCTGCGGTACGTACTCACCGTCTTGACGCTGAGGCTGAGTTCGTTGGCAATATCCGAAACACCGCGTCCCGCGGCCAGCTTGCAAAAAATTTGAAACTCACGGGTCGACAGCCTGGCATGCAAAGGCTTGTCCGGGTCGCCATCGAGGTCGGCCACCAGGATTTCGGCGAGCGCCGCGCTGACGTACCGCCGCCCCGACAGCACGGTGCGGACGGCTTTCATGAGTTCTTCCGGAGCGCTGTCCTTCGACAAGTAACCGCTGGCTCCGGCGCGCAGTACGTTGACCGCGTACTGCTGCTCGGGCAGTCCGCTCATCACCAGCACGCGAACCGCGGGGTGACCCGTCTGGATATGCCTCAAGATGTCCAAGCCGCTGCGGTCCGGCATATGGATATCGAGCAGGACGAGATCCCACTCCTGCTGCCGCAGCAGATCGAGCGTCTCATTGCCGCTCGCCGCTTCGCCCACGGCGTTGATGGTGGGATCCGCTTCCAGAAATTGCTTAAATCCGGCGCGAACGACCGCGTGATCGTCGGCGATCAATACTCGTGACACTTGCTATCTCCCATGACGCGCGGCGCTCAACTGCTGGCGCACTCTTGACTCTGTGAATATCCATTCAGTTTGTTATACAGCGTCTTCAAGCTGCAGCCCAGCGCGTCTGCCGCACGCCGCTTGTTGCCCTTGAAGTAGTCGAGCGTCGCCTCGATCAGTGAACGCTCCATATCGTAAATGCGCGAACCGACGCGAATGTCCAGACGCTCGCGGTCCGTCGCCGCGTCGCCGCCGCGCGCCGGATTTTGAATCAGGGGCGCCAGCTCGAGAGTTTGCTCTGCGAGAATGAAGGCGCGTTCGATGCAGTTCTTCAGTTCACGAACGTTGCCCGGCCAGGTGTGTTGCTTCAACGTCATGCGCGCGAGCGCCGAAAGCCTCTTCTGCGTGTGGCTCCGCGCATTGAGTTCCGCCAGGAAGTGTTCGGCGAGCAAGGCGACATCGTTGCCGCGGCTGCGCAGCGGCGGCAGATCGATCGGAAACGCGGCGAGCCGGTACAATAGATCCTCGCGCAAGTGCCCGTTCCGGACCGCTTGCAGGGGGCATCGATTCGTCGAGGCGATCACCCGGACGTCGGTGACCGCCTCCGCGCTGGCGCCGTCTCGATAAAATTTTCGCGTCTCCAGCACACGCAGTAGGCGCGTCTGCATGCCGAGCGGCATTTCCGTGATTTCGTCGAAGAGCAGTGTTCCACTCTGCGCCCGTTCGAACACGCCGGCGCGCGCGCGCGCCGCGCCCGTGAAGCTTCCCTTTTCATGACCGAACAATTCGGCTTCGATCAGCGCGGCGGGGATTGCACCGCAGCTGATTGTCATGAAGGGCCGGCCCCGCCGGCCACTGCGGTCGTGAATGGACCGTGCAGCCAATTCTTTGCCGGATCCGCTCTCGCCGGTCAGAAGAACGCTGGCCTCGGTCGGACCCACCCGGTCGATGAGCCGGAATACTTTCTGCATCGCGTCCGATGCCCCCAATAATGGACTCGGCGCTGCGAACTGCAATGCGGGCTTGGAAAACTCACTTCTAGCGCCATTCATCATTCGATCTCCTGCTGACCGCCGCCGTGTACTCGTTACACTGAACACGGGGTTAATTTGTAACCCGTGTCCCGGGGTGGTGACCAGGGTGGGGTGCTGATCCTAGGCTCAGACTTCGCGATATTTGCCGTCGGTGTTTGTCCGACATGCTTTCGCAAGAAGGGCGCACGCCGCCCGCAGGGCCGCGGGACGCCGGCACGTACGATGCCCTGGGATTTACTGGTCCACGCGGACGTATTCGGCGCCGCAGCGCCAACATTGGGTGAATTGAGGCTCGAGTTGTTCGCCGCAACTCTTGCACGTCCACGGCGTGCCGGTGGTTGCCGCGGCAGCTCGCGCCAAGGCACTCAGCGCGAACCGTTCATCGGCGTCGTCGACGTAAAGCTGCGGCCACGTTTCCACCATGGGCAGATCGCCCATGGCGCCCGCCAGATATTGATTGCGCAGCTCGCATTGGATCCCGGCGGTGATGAGCACATTGCGGGCGTGAGCAACCTGCAACAAAGACGCGGCTCGGTACACTCGCTTCAAGGAATCTCCCGCCTCGACTAATGACGTAGCGATCCGAGAAAGGCCCGCACGTCCTCGCCTCGCTCCAGGGTTTCGACCAATGCCGACCCGACCACGACTCCATCCACATGGGAAGCGAAGCGCGCCACCTGTTCACGGGACCGAATGCCGAATCCGGCGCAAACCGGAACCGCCGAGCAATGCTTGACGCGATCCATGTAGGCCAATACATCGTCGGGCACTTCGGCGGATTTGCCGGTCGTGCCGGTCATCGTGACGGCGTAAACAAACCCTTGCGCAGACTTACAGAGCATGTTCAAGCGCTCGGCCGGCGTGACCGGCGTAACCATTTGAATCAATGCCAGGCCTTCTTTATCGAGCGCGGCCTTGAGATCGTCGCTCTCCTCGTACGGCAGGTCTGGAACGATGAATCCCGCGACGCCCGCTGCGGCCGCAGCCTGCGGCAGCTTGTCGAGGCCGTACTTCAACAACGGATTCAAGTAACTCATCAGGAGGATCGGCGCGGTTCGAGGTTGCGGTACGGCCCTGAGCTCTTGCAGTATCCAGGGCAGCGTCACGCCGTCGGCGAGCGCAACGAAGCTCGCTCGCTGGATGGTCGTGCCGTCGGCCATCGGGTCGCTGAACGGCACACCGATTTCAACCACGTCGCACGCGCTGATGACGGCGGCTAGATTGTCCTTGAATTGCCGGCGGGTGGGAAATCCGGCGGTGAGAAACCCGATCAATGCCGGTCTGCCTTGAGCCACCGCCGCGCTGATGGCGGCTGATATCGTGTCGCGCGGCTTCATGAAATTTGCAGATCCTTCAGCACGGTGCGCTGCAATATGGGCATATCCTTATCGCCGCGGCCCGAGCATCCAATCAAGATTCGCGCACCCGGATGGGCATGCGCATAGCGTCGCGCACCGAAGATTGCGTGCGCCGTTTCGATCGCCGGCAGGATGCCCTCGTACTTGGCGCATTCCGTGAGCGCGTCCAAGGCCTCATCGTCCGTAGCCGATTCGTAGACGGCCCGGCCGCTCTTCGACAAATAGGCGTGCTCCGGGCCCACACCGGAATAGTCGAGGCCGGCGGATACCGAATGCGTTTCCTGAATCTGGCCAAACGCGTCTTGCAGGATCAAGGTATAGCTGCCCTGCAGGACCCCGGGGGTGCCGAACGTCAGAGACGCCGCATTGTCGCCGAGTCCGGCGCCGCGACCGCCGGCTTCCACGCCGAGCAATTGCACCGCCGTGTCGCCCAGAAACGGGTGGAACAAGCCGATCGCATTGGATCCGCCCCCGACACACGCAACGGCAACATCGGGCAACGCTCCGGCGAGTTCGAGCATCTGCGCACGCGCCTCACGGCCGATCACCGACTGCAGTTCACGGACCAAGTAAGGATAGGGATGCGGACCCACGGCCGAACCCAAGGCATAGTAGGTGCCATCGGGATCGGACACCCAATCGCGCAGCGCCTCATCGATGGCAGCGCGCAAGGTTTTGTCGCCGCTCGTCACCGGTACCACCGTCGCTCCCATCAACTGCATGCGCCCGACATTCGGCGCTTGACGTTCGACGTCGACCGCCCCCATGTACACGACGCACGGCATGCCGAGCCGGGCAGCCGCCGCGGCGCTCGCGACGCCATGCTGTCCAGCGCCGGTTTCAGCGATGATGCGCTTTGCACCGAGGCGCTTCGCAAGCAGCGTCTGACCCACCGCGTTGTTGATCTTATGAGCTCCGGTGTGCGCCAGATCCTCGCGTTTTAGCCAGACCTCGGCACCCCAACGCTTGCTCAACGTTGGGGCGAAGGAAAGCGCCGTCGGACGCCCGACCCAGGTCTTCAATTCGTGGGTAAATTCGGCTTGGAAGGCCGGGCTATGCAGATGACGAGTGACGCCCGCCTGCAGGCGATCCAATGCCGGCACCAATGTCTCCGGCACGTAGCGGCCGCCGAACGAACCGTAGCGGCCCTTGGCGTCGGGGTAGGCGGTGTATTGCGCGGTGTCCGCGCGAAGCGGTGAATTCATGCATCGTGCTCCATTCGTGTTGCGGCGGCGCGCGCGGCGCGCACAAATTCGTAAATTTTCTCCGGATCCTTGACGCCCGGAACGTCCTCCACACCGCTGCTCACATCCACGCCGAAAGGCCGCACCGCTTGGATGGCTTCGCCGACATTCTGCGCCGACAGTCCGCCGGCGAGAATGACCTCGGTTTGGCGCGCGAGCTCCGCGGCCCTTCCCCAATCAGCCAGTTCGCCGATACCGCTCGAGGGACCTTCGAACAGCATCCGGGCAGGCAAGGGGCTCGGCGTCTTGCGGCCAAAGCGCACCACCGGCAGGACCTTGACGTGCGACGGGATTTTCAATTCCCGCAAATCCTCGACGTCCGTCTGAAAATAATCCGGCTTGAGAATACGGCAGATTTCATCCACTTTCATTTGCAGCGGATGCTGCGCCACCGCGATTCGCAAGATGCCGGGCGGGGCAAGCGCCGCGAGCTGTGCCGCCTGGCCGGGAGTCACCTGGCGCGGACTCGGCGCAAACACGAAACCGATCGCGTCGACCTTGGCCTCTGCAGCCGCGGCGATGGCGTCGGCACTGGTCATGCCGCAAATTTTTATCCACATGGCGCCGAGTGTAGCCATTTAAGGTTGCAGTGTCCGAGCCGCGTTCAAGATTTCCTCGAGCAGCAGGGCGGGATCGTCGCAACTCATCAAGGCGGTGCCGATCAAGGCCAACCGGTATCCGAGCTGCCGCATCGCCTGAGCATCGGACGGCGTCGCGACGCCGCTTTCGGCGACGCAGGCCGACTGTTCCGGCAGCAGCGGCGCCAAATCGGCGAACCGTTGTTGCACGACCTTCAAGGTCTGGAGATCGCGGCTGTTGATCCCGACCAAGACGGTTTGGCGGAGGGCGCGCGACGACAGGAGTTGCCGCGCTAGGTCCAAGTCCGCACCATCGAACGCCTCCAATAGCACGAACAAGCGATGCTCGGCCGCGGCATCCAGGAGGTCGGCGATTCGTTCACGCGTCAACATTCGCAGGATGACCAACACACCGCCCGCACCGGCAGCGCGCGCTTCGAGGACCTGATAGGGGTCGACCAGGAAGTCCTTCCGCATGGCGGGTACGCCTAAGGGCGCCAATACCGCGGCCGCCTGCCGCAGGTGATCCAACGAGCCATCGAATCGAGAGGGCTCCGTGAGCACCGATACGGCCGCTGCGCCGCCGCGTGCATATGCAGCAATGCGCCCCAGCCAGTCGTGGGTCCGATCGCCCAACTGGCCGGCGGCCGGAGAGCGTAGCTTGAGCTCGGCAATGACGTCGAAACCTGCCGCGGACAAGCGCAACTCCGCGCCGGGCGGGGTTCGTCGCGCGCGGACCTCCAACTCGGCGAATGACTCGCGTTGCTTCGCCTCGCGCACCCGGGCTGCACTCGACTGCGCCATATCATCCAGGAAGCCGCTCATGCGCCTCCCGGCTCCGCCGCAAATTTCTCCAAGCGCTGCAACCATCGCAGGGCTTGGCCGCTATCCAACACCGAACCCGCCGCGTCGATGCCCGCCGCGATGGAACCGACCCGCCCAGCAATGTACAGCGCAAGACCACACTGCAGAAGCAGCGCCGCGCGGTGCGCGCCGCGCTCGCGGCCGTCGAAAACGTCGCGCAACGCGGCCACATTCGCCCCAGCATCACCGCCCGCCAAATCGGCGGCAAGGCACGGTTCCAGACCGAAATCGCGCGGATCGATATGGTGGCGCTGGATCTCGCCGCGCCTCACGTCGAACGCCAGGAAGGGACCTATCGGCGTCGCTTCGTCCCACCCGGCCGCACCATGGATCACCCACGCGCGTTCCGCTTCCATGCCCGCCAGTGTGTGGGCCATTAACTCGGCGGCGGCGGCATCGAAGGCGCCAATCAGGTAAAAGCGCGGCGCCGCGGGATTGGTCAACGGTCCCAGCAGGTTGAACACGGTGCGCACGCCAAGCGCGGCACGAATCGGTGCAACGGCCTTCATCGCAGGATGAAAATACGGAGCGAACAGAAAGGTAAAACCGGTAGCGGCAAAGCAATCCGCAGCCCGGCCTTCGTCCAGGGGCAGCCTGAATCCCAGTTGTTCGATCAAATCCGCACTTCCACTGCGGCTGGAAATGGAGCGGTTGCCATGCTTCACGACCGGCAGACCGCACGCCGCCGTGAGCAGCGCCGCGCCCGTGGATAGATTCAAACTTCCGGAGGCGTCGCCGCCCGTACCCACGATATCGATCGCATCGGGTGCAGCCGGCAACGCGGGTTTGCGGGCCAGCGTACGCATGGCTCCCGCAAAACCGCGCAGTTCCGCGGCCGTTACTCCCTTGGAGCGCATTGCCGCCAACAGCGCTCCCGCCATCGCGGGCGATACCTCCGGGGTCGTCAACTGTCCCAGCAGTTCGGCCGCCTGCGCTTCGCTCAGATCGCGGCCTGCAAGAAGATGTTCCAGGGTGCTGCGGAGAGGCTGCATGGGGCTAACTCTTGAGAAAATTGCCCATCAAGACCGGGCCCTCGGGCGTCAACACGCTCTCCGGGTGGAATTGCACGCCCTCGATCGGCAGCGAGCGGTGGCGCACTCCCATTATTTCGCCTTCCGCCGTGCGCGCGGTGACCTCCAGGACTGCAGGAATGCTCGCCGGGTCGGCAATCAAGGAATGATAGCGGCCGGCCTGGAATTCCTGCGGCATACCGCTGAACAGTCCCTTGCCGTCATGCGCGACCGGAGAGGTCTTACCGTGCATCAGGCGGCCGGCGCGCACCACCTTGCCGCCGAATACTTCGACCAAGGACTGGTGACCCAGGCATACACCGAATATCGGTATGCGGCCGGCGAACGCTTCGATCATCCGCATCGATACCCCCGCATGGCTCGGGGTGCCAGGTCCCGGCGAAATGACCAGATGCGTCGGCTGTTGCTCGAGCGCCTCCTCGACGGTGATGAGGTCGTTTCGGAAGACCTCCACTTCCGCGCCCAAGACCAGGAAGGCCTGCACCAGGTTGTAGGTGAACGAGTCGTAGTTGTCGATGAGCAATAATCTTGGACGCATGGCTATAGGCCCTCTGCCGCTATGCTAAGCGCGCGCCGCAGAACTTCGCTCTTCGCCATGACTTCTGCGTACTCGGCCTCGGGAGAACTGTCGGCAACGATACCGCCGCCGGCTTGGTAGCTGTAGACATCGCCGCGGAATACGAGCGTACGAATGGTGATGGCTTGATCCATGTCGCCGCGCCGGCCGAAATAGCCCACCGTGCCGCCGTACAGTTGTCGGCCGACCGGTTCGAGCTCATCGATGATTTCCATCGCACGCACTTTCGGGGCACCCACGAGGGTCCCGGCCGGGAACGTTGCGGCAAATAGATCGAAAGCGTCCTGACCCGGCGCCAACGTGCCGCTGACGCCGCTGACCATGTGCATGATGTGGCTGTAACGCTCGATCACTCGGTAGGGACTCACATGCACCGAGCCGGCGGTCGCCACGCGGCCCAGATCGTTCCGCGCAAGATCGACGAGCATGACGTGCTCGGCATTCTCTTTGGGATCGGCCAGCAACTGCGCTTCCAGTTCCGCATCGTGCGCGAAGTCGGCGCCGCGCGGCCGCGAGCCTGCGATGGGCCGCAATTGCGCGTGTCCGCCGTGCAATTTGACCAATGCCTCCGGCGATGACCCCACCACCGTAATATCGCCCAGCTCGCAAAAATACATGTAGGGCGACGGATTCAGCAATCGCAGCGCGCGGTAGACCTCGAACGGCGAGAGTGTATGACGACCTTCGAAGCGCGACGCAAGGACGAGTTGATACACGTCGCCGGAAGCGATGTACTCCTGGGCGCGACGCACTCCCGCGGCATGCGCAGCGGCAGGCAGCGATGGGGTTGCCGGCGAAAAACCGCGGGCCCGCCCCAGGCCCGGAGCGGCGATGATCGGCACGGCGCCGCGCAGCGCCTGGATGACCTCGCGCCGCAGGCTTTGGCGTTCCGCCTCACTGCCGTCGTGCAGTAGCGCTACGCCACGCGTCAAGTGATCGAAAACGAGCAAGGAACGCGGTGCGACGTAGTGGGCATGCGGAGTTTCGGTCGCGTCGAGACTGCGTCCCGGTAGGCGCTCGAAGTAGCGCACGGCGTCATAGGCGGTATAGCCCACCAAACCGCCGAGCAACGGCACACCGGGGATGTCGGGCAGTGGTTGCGGCGCTGTGGCCAGGGCGCTACGCAAGGCATTCAAGAAGTCGGCCTTCGAGCGGGGCCTCGGAGACTGAACTCCGCCGACGTTAAGTCCGGCGCAATCCAGACGAACCTCCAGGCAATCGCCGAATCCGATGAAGGAATAGCGTGCCAGGCGCTCCCCGCCTTCAACGCTCTCCAACAAGAATCGCGGCTTGAACGGCGCCAACTTGAGATAGGCCGACACCGGCGTATCCAAGTCGGCGGCGATGTCAAAAGGTGGTTTCATGAACTCTCGACTGCAAAACTTGAGGACAACAAAAAACCCATACCCGCTGCGAGCGGAGATGGGTTCTGGGGGAAACCTAACGAACTAGAAACTTAAGCGACCAGCGCCCACTCCTCAAGGGGAAGTGCGCCACCACCCACGGGCATTGAGGTTTATTGATTTGATCGGCATAGGGCGAGAGTATCGCCGCCCGCCGCACATTGCGTCAAGGGGGCCTTACGGGATCCGCTTCGAGGCCCTTCTTGAACTCGCGCGTGAGTTCGACGAACCGCGGCGTCAAGCCCACGTCCTCGTACACCGGATCGCCTTGGTCGTCCCGCGATATGACCTTTGGCCCCGGTTCGTACGGCATGGCTGCAACCACCTCGTCCAACGCGGCATGCAGCAAGTCGGTGATGAGCTCTTCGACGCGCTGCCCCGGGAACAATGCGGCGAGCGCACGCAAACGCGCGGCGTCGTCCAGACTCAAGCGCACCGAATATTCATTCGCGGTTCTTGCGGGAGCCGCTTCTTTCTTCCAACGATCGAGTAAGCCCTTGAATTTCACGATGACTCCGCCATACCAGCCCAATCGTGCATTATACGCTTAAGGCTTGCCACGCCAGCCGCACCGACCGGCGCCCGCGGGGTGCGTCAAAGGGATCGTCATGAACGCGGAATTGAGCAGTGAAGAACGCAACTGGGCGATGGCATCTCATCTATGCGGTCTCGCGTGGCTGCTGGGTGGGACGAGCCTGATTTTCTTCCCGTTTGGCGGATTGGTGCTCTTGACGATGCTTGGGCCGTTCATCATCTGGCGAACCAAGGGCCAGTCCATGCCTTTCGTCGCCGAACAGGCCAAGGAATCGCTCAACTTCCAAATCACCGTGTTCCTACTGGGACTGCTTTTCCTGAGTCTGGCGCTCGTGCTGATCGGATTCGTCTTGCTCTGGGTTTTAGGATTGGTGGATCTGATACTGGTCATCATTGCCGCCGTGCAGGTCAGTGACGGCAAACCATACCGCTATCCCTTCTGTCTTCGCTTGGTCAAGTAACCGCATCTTGGCCGCGCATCCTCACGCCGCTGCCGCAGCAGTGGACAACGCCAAATTGCAGCGCGGGCTTTTCGAAGTCTTTGCTTACAGTCGCCGCGCCTTGATGCTGGTCTGGACCACCAACAAGGCGCTCTCCATCACGCTGGCGCTACTCACGCTCGTCGCCGGCGTTCTCCCGGCCGGGATCGCGTATGTTGGATCATTGATCGTTGACGCAGTGATCCATGCGGCCGACCTGCATCGACGTACCGGCGCGACGATGCTCATCGATGTCGTTAAGTTCGTCGCGCTCGAGGCGCTTCTGGTAGCCGCCACGTCCGTGGCGCAGCGCGGCCTCTCGCTTGCCCAATCCTTGTTGCGCGCGCAACTGGGGCAGCGCGTCAACGTCATGATTCTCGAAAAGGCATTGACGTTGGACTTGACGCAATTCGAGGACTCCGAGTTCTACGACAAATTGACGCGCGCACGCCGCGAAGCGTCGAGCCGTCCGTTGAGCCTCGTCATGCGCACTTTTGGATTGCTGCAAAACGGGATCTCTTTGATCTCCTTCGGCAGTTTGCTCGTGCGTTTCTCCCCCTGGGCGGTCGTGCTCTTGGTATTGGCAGGCCTACCGGCTTTTGTCGCGGAAGCAAAATTTTCCGGTGAAGCATTCCGGCTGTTCCGCTGGCGCGCACCAGAAGCACGCATGCAGGTCTACCTCGAATCGGTACTGGCGCGCGAAGACACGGCAAAAGAAGTCAAACTGTTCGAGTTGGGACCCCGATTGCTCGATCGGTACCGGGACATATTCACGCGCCTGTACCGTGAGGATCGCGATCTGACGTTGCGCCGCGATGCGTGGGGACTCGGTTTGGGCCTCATCGGCACCTGCACTCTCTATGGCGGCTATGCCTGGATCGCGGCTGAAACCGTGCTCGGCGCCATGACGGTCGGCCAGATGACGATGTATATGATGTTGTTCAGGCAGGGACAGACCGCCGTGAGCGCGGCATTGTCCGCCGTCAGCGGCTTGTACGAGGACAACCTGTATCTGTCCAATCTCTACGAGTATCTCGAGCAGCCCGTCGGGCATAGCAGCGGCAGCTTGAAGCAAGGGCCGCTGCCGGGCGACGGCATTCGATTCGAAGGCGTCGAATTCATCTATCCGGGCGCGACGACCCCGGCCTTGTCGGACATTGATTTGCACGTGACGCCGGGGCAGAGCCTGGCGCTGGTAGGACAAAACGGCTCCGGAAAGACCACGCTCATCAAGCTCCTGACCCGCCTCTACAGGCCGACCAGAGGAAGGATACTATTGGATGGGCTCGACCTCCAAGAGTGGGACGAGACCACGCTGCGGCAGCGTATCGGGGTCATATTCCAGGACTTTGCGCGCTATCAAATGTTGGTGGGCGAGAATATCGGTGCCGGCGACGCGCGTGCATTCGATGACGAAGCGCGGTGGCGAAGCGCCGCCATGCAAGGGTTGGCCGCCGAATTCGTGGAACAGCTCCCGGCCGGCTACCATACCCAGCTCGGCAAATGGTTCAAGGACGGTCGCGAGCTGTCGGGAGGCCAATGGCAGAAGATCGCATTGGCGCGCGCGTTCATGCGCAACGAGGCTGACATCTTGGTGCTTGACGAGCCGACCGCCGCGATCGATGCAGGAGCGGAGGCCGAGGTGTTCGAGCACTTTCGAGAACTGACGCGCAATCGCATTGCCATCGTCATCTCACATCGATTTTCGACGGTGCGCATGGCGGACCAAATTCTGGTTCTTGAAGAGGGCCGTATCGTCGAGCGCGGGAGCCACGAAGCGTTGATGGCGGCAGGCGGCCGCTATGCACATCTTTTCACACTGCAGGCGCGCGGGTATCGTTGAGCCGGGGGGAACCGTAACATGCCTTCATTCGACGTCGTTTCCGAAATCGATACCCATGAGTTGACCAATGCCGTCGACCAGGCCGTCCGCGAGCTCACGCAGCGCTTCGACTTCAAAGGCACGGACGCGACTTTCGAACTCGACGAGACGACCGTGACCATGAGCGCGCCGGCGGACTTTCAATTAAAACAGATGTTGGAGATTCTCAAATTGAGAATCGCCAAGCGCGGCATCGATATTGCCTGCCTCGAGGTGAAGGATCCGGTGGTGAATCTCGCGACCGCCAAGCAGTTGGTCGTGCTTCGGCATGGGATCGACGCCGAGACCGGAAAAAAAGTGACCCGTCTGCTCAAGGATTCGAAGCTCAAAGTCCAGGCGCAAATCCAGGGTGAGAAGGTGCGCGTCAGCGGCAAGAAGCGCGATGATCTCCAGGAAGCCATTGCATTCCTGCGTAAGGCGCAATTCGATGTGCCGCTGCAGTTCAACAACTTTCGGGATTAGGGCGCCGCCTCGGTTTGACTCACGAGAGCCTGAGTTTCCGCCGAGGGTGCAAGACTCATGGCAATTTTTGCCTCATCCGCCGCCTGCGCTCTCGCCCCGAGCGCGAGAAACGCTTTCGCCAAATTGTAGTGGGCGAGGTAGGACCGCGGCCGGAGCGCAATGGCGCGCTGATAGTCCTGCACCGCTTCCCCGTATTGCTGTCCCGTCGCCGCGAGGTAGCCCAGCGCTTCGAGGACGGGTCCGTTATCCGGCTGTTCGAGCGAGACGCGTTTTGCCAAGGTGCGCGCTTCCTGGATCTTGCCCATCTTGATGTAACCCCAGACGACGTGATCCCAGCGCACCGCGGGAGGGGGGAATCGCCGTGCTAGATGCAGCGACGTCACGAAGATCAGGACAGCCAACAGGCCGTAGGCCGCTAACTGCCGATGGGCCGAGAGCGGCCGGCGGCGGACATTGCTCACCCTAAGCGCGATACCGTCGATCCAGATACCGCTGCACAGCGCCAGTACCGGCGCGGCGTGAAATCGGAAACGGTCCTCGGCCCAGAAAACCGCCACAGTAAGCCACGAAACGGCGATGGGCGCGGCAATGATGGGCCAGCGACGGTCTTGCGTCGCGAACCAGGCCAAGCCCGCCAGCCCCATCGCAAGCAACCACGCCATCGGCAGCGGCAATAGATCGAGTATGGGTGAGAACAGCCGCTCTTCGGCCGAGGACCGGTTGTTGGGCACCTCGGTGTCGGACAGAAAGACGAGGCTCTTGTGCACCACGTCCTCGAGGAGCTGACCGGGATGGCCGCGCATGAACGCGAGACCCTCGTTTTTCCAATACTCATCCACTTCGGACGGCGACATTGAGCGCCCCGCTCTGCGGTCCGCTTCGGCCGCGTAGCCCCGCCAGATTTCACTGGGATGCAAATAATTCACGAACGGCGGTATCCAAATAGTCGATTGCGGATTCTGCGCGTTGTACACCTGGTGCAGCACGATGCCGCCGTTATGCGGTAATGGCGAAAGGCTCCCGAATGCGTGAAAATTGCGTATCGACCACGGCATGAGAGCAAGCGCCATGCCGACGGCAAGGAGCCCGGCCTTGCAAATCCAATCCGGCGCGGTGTGCGCATTCGACGGCGCTCGATGGTCCGCCGCACGAGCGCCGCGGTCGGCCCATCGCTTGAGTCCCGGCAGCAGCAAGGCGAGCAGACCCAGCAACAGCAGCGTGGAACGCAGCGCGATGCCAATACCGCAGAACACGCCAAAACAGGCCCACGCGAGTTTTCGATCGGAGCGGTACAATGCCAGCGCGCCCACGACCCACCACATGACAAAGCTGGCGACGCAGATTTCCTTCAACAGCGTGGCACAGAACATGATCGCGGTGGATGTCATCCCATACAGCAACGCACCGAAGAGCCCCGCCCGGGACCGTCCCAGCAACCGCCCTGCGACCAAGATTCCATACGCCGTCGCGGTATCCAGCAGCGCTTGCAGCAGATAGACGGCGAATACGTTGACGCCCACCAGTTTGAAAACGGCGCCCAGCAAATAGCCGTAGCCCGGATCCATGAACGTGAACTCGGAGCTGTCCGCTCCATGACCGGCCGCCACCGCTTCGCCAAATCGCAGGTAGTAGTCTTCGTCCGGTCCTGGTTGATAACTCAAGGGACTTTGCAACGCGCTGGACAAATGCATTACTCGAAGCGCCAGCACGAAGGCCAGCACGGCGAACACGATCAAGGGCTTTAGCTGGGGAGCGCTCGATCGAGCGGAACTGGCGGCGAGCATGTCGTTCCTCGTCAATGCGCCGACTCGAGTCCTTTGGAATGAATCACCGTTCCGTCGAGTTTCACGATGATGGCATCGATGTCGTCGATTCGATTATAAATTTCCATGGCCTTTTCCGGCCCCAAGACGAATGCGGTCTTGGACAGCCCGTCGGTCCGCGTGGCATTCGGCCCGATGACGGTGGCGCTGCGCACTTTGCTTGCCGAATGGCCCGTATGCGGGTCTATGATGTGATGATAGCGTACGCCGTCTTCCTCGAAATAGCGTTCGTAGTCGCCCGAGGTGGAGATCGCCGCATCGACGAGGGGAATGCGAGTAATGACTGCGCCCTCTCCTTTGCTGGGATCGCGGATGCCGACCATCCAGGGCTTGCCGAATCGATCGCCGATGATTCGGCTGTCGCCGCCGGCGGAAACGTAGGCCCTCGTGAAACCGAGCGACTTGAGCACCTCGATTCCACGGTCCACCGAGTAACCCTTGGCGATCCCGCCAAGGTCGATGCGCACGCCTTTCTGCGAGAACTGCACGGTTTGTTTCTTTGGATCGAGCAGCACATGGCGATAATCCACCGCAGGCAGAGCCTTCTGGATCTGGCCCTCGCTGGGCCGTATGTGATTTCGAAAGTCGTACATATAGCCGACGCTGGCATAGGTGATGTCGAACGCGCCCTCGGTAATCACCGAATATTCCTTCGCGGTGGTCAGCAAATCGAACAGTTCTTTGGTGATCGGCATCGGACCGTCGGCGGCCTTGGCATTCACCAGGGAGACCTCGCTGGTGGGTTTGTAAGTGCTCATGGTCTCATCGACATGGCGCATTGAATCAAGGACGGCGTCGATCGCCCGATCGGCTTTCTCCTTGTCATCCGCCCACAACTCCACCGTGATTCGCGTGCCCATGATGCCATCGGTGACGCGCCGCACCCACTCGGCGTGCGCCGGCAACGCCAAACATGCCAGCAGCGTCAAAAGCCAAGCCCGCGTCGCATACTCAGGTTTCATGTATTTGTACTCCAGCGTCGTTCCAAGTTGCGCGCGCCTAACGCGAGCTGCGAGCCCAGCGCCACTGTAATACCACCAAGCCACTCCCGATCATGCCGCCCAGATGAGCGAAGTGCGCGATTCCCGAAAGAGTACCGGTGACGCCCATGAAAAGCTCCACCCCTGCATAAATCATGGCGAACAGCCAGGCCGGCATCGGGATGGGCGGGATGAGGGGCACCACTTTTCGGTGGGGAAACAATAACGCGTAGGCGAGAAGCAGTCCGAAAACCCCGCCGGAGGCGCCGATCGTCGGCGCCGGCGGCGTATGCAGCAATTCCGGCATGATCAGTTGCGTCAGCGCAGCGGTAATCACCGATGCAAAGTAGCACGCGAGCAGCCGCCACGGCCCAACGTACCGCTCGATCTCCGCGCCGAACATCCATAACCCAAGCATATTGAAGAGCAGATGCCAAATGTTACCGGTACTATGCAGAAACGCATAAGTAATGATTTGCCACACATGGAAATACACGTGACCATCGATCGGAGCCAGAGGCCACAATGCCAGTGCCTCTTCCAATCCGCCTTTGGACGACAATTGCAGCACGAACATCACCACATTGGCGGCGATCAGGCTCTTGACGGCTCGGGCGTTGTTCACACGGTATTCTAACCTGTCGTGAGCGCCGTATTTCTGGATTACGAAACCGTCTCCAATGGAGATCTGGACACCTCAGGCTTGACCCGCGTAATTCCGGAATTGCTTTTTTTTGGCTCGACGGATGAGGCGCAAATCGCCGCGCGCATCGACGACGCTGAGATCGTGCTGCTGAATAAGTCCGCGCTGACCCGCGATCGCTTGTTTGCAGCAAAGCGTTTGAAGCTGATCGCGCTCGCCGCCACGGGAACGGATAATGTGGATCTCGCCGCGGCGCGCGAACGCGGAATCGGCGTCTGCAATGTCCGCGGCTATTGCAGCCAGTCGGTGATGCAGCAGGTGTGGGCGATGATCCTTGGCCTCACTCAGCACATCCATGAGTACACGGAACTCGCGAAGAACGGTTCCTGGGTGAGGAACGAAGTGTCGACCGTGCTCGCCTATCCCATCCGCGAGCTCTCCGGAAGAACGTTCGGCATCGTAGGATGGGGTGAGTTGGGGCGGGCGGCGGCGAAGGCCGCTCGGGCGTTCGGCATGCACGTGGTCATCGCCAATCGTCCGGGCGGAGCGCGCGAATCTGAACGCCTCGATCTCGACCGATTGTTGGCGACGTCGGACGTGGTGTCGCTGCATTGTCCACTCACTCCGGCCACCCGCGGCATGATCGGGGCGCGAGAATTGGCGCTCATGAAACCCGACGCGCTGCTCATCAACACGGCGCGCGGCGGTTTGATAGACGGACATGCGCTTGCCTCCGCCCTCAAAGCCAGACGTCTCGGCGGCGCCGGTATCGACGTGTTGCCGCAAGAGCCGCCGGTCGACGGCGACCCGTTGCTCGATCCCGGCATACCCAATCTCTTGTTGACCCCGCATGTCGCCTGGGCCGCACGTGAGGCCAGGCAACGTTGCCTCGATGAAATGGCCGCCAACATTCAGGATTTCCTGAGCGGCGGCCGGCGCGCCCGGGTCGTCTGAACGTCTAACCCCTAGCCTGCTTCTTTTCCTTCTTGGCGGCGCGCTTTTCTTCCAGCGTCTTAGTCGGCTTCTTCTTCTCTTCCTTCTTTCGATCCATGCCTTTGCCCATGACTCGACTCCTCGGTGTTTAAAAAAACCATCAATCCCTCTTGCTGCGGACCGGCGCGGGGCGCCGGCTCAACATCTTTCGCTCCGCTCGCGGCTCACCCTGGCGCGGTATGGCCCGAAGCGTTCCCGTAGACGCCTTCGGCGGCTTCGGAGATTTCTCGCTGACTTTGCTGATCCGTAGCTCTCGGCCCGCCACCAATACTTTCTGCAACAATTTGAATATCTGCTTCGGCATGCCTTCTGGCAAGTCGACGAAGCTATGATCTTCGCGAATGTCGACGCGCCCGATGTGCACGCCCTCGATTCCTGCCTCGTTGGCAATCGCTCCGACCACGTTGCTCGGCTTGATGCCGTGGATGGATCCCACTTCGATGCGAAAGGTTTCCATGAGCCCGCCCCCGGTTTTGGGCCGCGGCTTTCGCTGGGATTCCTCAGCGGCAGCGCCTTCCGCTTCGGAAGCACGCTCGATCGGTCGCGCCGGTTCGGGGGAAGGACGTTCCGTAGGACGTTCCGCGACGTGCGCTCGCTCCGCAGCTCGCGCCCGCTCCCTAACCGGAGGGCGCTCCGCTCGCTCTTCCGGTGGTCCCGCGCTTCGGCTAGACAGCGCGCCGCTCGCTTCGCCGCTTCGATCTCCTTTGGCGCCGAGGAGCAGCGGGGTGGTGCCCTGAGCCATGGTCGCGATCGCGGCGGCAATATCGATGAGCGGCAGACCGGTCTCCGCTTCCAGCTGTTCCAACACCGGACGTAATGCCTTGGCCTCAGCCAGCGAAACCGTCTCGATGACCCGCTGTTTGAACTTAGCGATACGTAGAGAATTGACCGCATCGACCGTCGGCAGGTTCATCGGTTCGATGACCTGCCGCGTGGCACGCTCGATGGCGCGAAGCATGTTGCGCTCGCGAGGCGCGATGAAGAGGATGGCCTCGCCCTTGCGCCCGGCACGGCCGGTCCGGCCGATGCGATGGACGTAGGATTCGGTGTCGTACGGCACGTCGTAGTTGACGACGTGGCCGATACGTTCGACGTCGAGTCCGCGCGCGGCGACGTCGGTGGCGACGACGATGTCGATTTGCCCCGCCTTCAGGCGCGCGACGGTGCGCTCGCGTTGCGGTTGCGGAATATCGCCGTTGAGCGGTGCCGCGGCGAATCCGCGCGCCTCGAGCTTTTCGGCAAGTTCCACCGTCGACTGCTTGGTGCGGGTGAATACCAGCATGCCGTCGAATGGCTCGGCCTCTAGAATCCGGGTCAGAGCATCCAGTTTGTGCATGCCACTGACCATCCAGTAGCGCTGACGAATGTTGGTGGCGGTGCTGGTCTTGCTCTTGATCGTGACTTCGACCGGTGAGCGCAAATGCTTGGCCGCGATGCGGCGGATGGGCGCCGCCATCGTCGCGGAGAATAGCGCCACCTGCCGCTGCGGCGGCGTTTGTTCGAGAATGCTTTCGACCGCATCCACGAAACCCATCTGCAGCATTTCGTCGGCTTCGTCCAACACCAGGAGCGAGAGGCCGCCGAGCTTCAGCGTGCCCCGATTCATATGATCGATGACGCGGCCCGGAGTGCCCACGACCACATGCACGCCGCGCCGCAGCGCGTTCAGCTGCGGCTGGTAGCTTTGGCCGCCGTAGATCGGGAGCACGTGAAAGCCTTTGATGTGAGCGGCATACCGCAGAAACGCTTCGGAGACTTGCAGCGCGAGCTCGCGGGTCGGCACGAGCACCAAGACCTGCGGCTCATGCTTCGACAAATCGATCCGTGACAAGGCCGGCAGAGCAAAGGCGGCGGTCTTGCCGGTACCGGTTTGCGCCTGACCCAGCATGTCGGCTCCGGAGAGCAGCACCGGAATGGTGGCGGCTTGGATGGGCGAGGGCGACTCGTAGCCGACGTCGGTGAGGGCTCGCAGGACGGGTTCCGACAAGGCGAGGTCGCGGAAAGTCACGGGGGTTGGGTTTTCCATCACCTTAGAGTGCACTCCGAAGACGCCTTGAAGAAGTAACCGCAAGTCTAGCGGTTTGACCGGGTATTGCTACCATGCGCGTCCTGAAGAGCGCCACACGCTTAAGTAGGATCAAAACCATGGGACGCATTTTCGAAGTCAGAAAGCACGCGATGTTCGCTCGTTGGAACCGGATGGCGAAGCAATTCACCCGGGTGGCGAAAGATATTGCGATTGCCGTCCATGCCGGCGGGCCCGACCCGGCAGCCAACCCGACGCTGCGCCGTATTCTACAGAACGCCCGTGCCGTTAATATGCCGAAGGATAAGACCGATGCGGCGATCCGGCGCGCATCGGGCAAAGAAGCGGCCAATTACCAGGAAATCCTGTACGAGGGCTACGCTCCGCATGGCGTTGCGCTATTGGTGGAAACCGCCACCGACAACCCAACCCGCACGGTCGGCAGCTTGCGCAATATTTTCACGAAGGGCGGCGGCAACCTGGGCAATACCGGAAGCGTCAGTTTCTTATTCAAGAAAATGGGTGTCTTTCGCCTGGATCCCGCAAGCGTCAAGGACCAAGACGAGCTGGAGCTGGACCTCATCGATTACGGCTTGGAGGAAATGGGAGAAAGCACCGGGGAGAAGGGCGAAGCTCAGTTGGTCATTCGCTGCGCGTTCAACGACTTCGGCAAGTTGCAGGAAGCGCTCGAATCCCGCAGCATCGCGCCGCTGTCAGCGGAGCACGAGTACATTTGCTCCGTCCCGGTCGAGCTTCCCGAGGATCAAGCCGCAGAGGTCTTGGCGCTGATCGATAAGCTGGAACAGGACGATGACGTGCAAAAGGTCTTTCACACGTTGGCGTGATCTCGCAGCAGCGCCTTAAGGATTCTTCATGGTGTCATCCCCTGGGAGCCTGTCTGAGTAATCTGCGTGGCCGCGAGCGCGGCAGATTTCCCCTCAATCGAGGCGGAGCCGACGCAGTTGGGTCCAGGCCCAATGAGGAGGCGACAACGACGAGTGAGGGGAAATCTGCCCGCTCCCGAAGGGTTGGCAGGAGGAGGGGCGTCTGCGGCGTTGCGTGGCTTGCCCATAGTGCCCACTATGGGCCGCGCCACGCGCCTTGCATCCGCTCCCTCCCCCGGCCAACGC
>Ga0326728_10003109_pt1 | contig 52844 bp, 42 predicted proteins | sample MB3enrmetagenome_FD_207602 | JGI IMG/M metagenome (GOLD analysis project Ga0326728, IMG submission 207602) | Lab enriched peat soil microbial communities from McLean, Ithaca, NY, United States - MB31MN | ecosystem: Environmental > Terrestrial > Soil > Wetlands > Peat | place: USA: New York... | reverse complement strand
AAAACCTTGGCGGAATTCCGCACGGGATGGCAGTTACAGCCGATGCCGGATACTTTAGCGAAACCAACATGATGCTTTTTGAGGACGCCTTGCTCAACCCGTTTATTGCCACAAAAAAGCTGAAGCATGGGGAAGTCCCGCCATCAGTTCGAGGACGGCCTCCGCTGGACATGACGCCCAAAGAGCGAATGATTAGGAAGCTTTCCATCAAGTTGGGCCAAAAGATTTACTCCAAGAGAAAGTCAACCGTTGAACCAGTCTTTGGCCAGATAAAGCAGGCCAGAGGACTGAGACAGTTTTCGCTGAGAGGCTATGAGAACGTATCCGCCGAGTGGCAGATTTGGTGCCTCTCGCACAATCTGCTTAAGCTCTACCGCCATGGTGGACCCTTCTAACAGGATGGGATGCCCATTTGCGCCATTCACTAACCGGGGCGGGGCAATTCATGCCGACAATACCTGCGAGAATATTTATCATTAGTTAATCGTTATTGCTTTGAGCCAGAATGTGGCGGAATCTCCTGCTGCCTGCTCGCCCAAAGTCTCGCGTCGACTTTTTTAAATCCGTTTCTCCGACGCGCTCCTGGGCGGAGTACTGTAGGGTAAATAAGATCGGTTTAAAGAGTGAGCTTCCAATACTGGGAAAGGAAAACAAAGCCCGGGAGCAGCACACCTGCCCTGATCGAGCTTACGGTGCAAAAATCTTTGCCGATTCGCCTTTTATCGACCCACCCGCAGCTTTGTGTTGTTGTTAACCGGCGATACCGCATCGAGATCGGCAAAGGATTCGATTCCGAAGACCTTGAGCGTGTGGTCCGTGTACTGGGGCGAGCATGATATGCTTTCCAAAAAATCTCTATCAACCAAAATATGAAATTATAACGGAAGATTTTAAAGTTAATTAATAGCATAAACCACTGACACTGCCAGTGGTGGGGTGTGGGGGCGAAGGCCCATAAGGTTGGCCCCATTGTCCAGACCAAAGTTAAAGAAAATTAAAGTGCTTTAATTCTGAGGACCTATCTCATTTTGTAACAAAATCGTGCTATATTCCCTCTTTTTAACAAAATTGTGCTATATTCACCTCGCCCGCCCGGAGGATAAGATAACGCTGGGAAGCAACCTGAGCGCCGAGGTGGGGAGATATACCGTGAGGCAGCACTTTCAGTCAATGCATCATGAATCTATGCATTGAGTGACACGAGAGTGTGGATTTGGTGTGGAACCAACCGCCTGATCCTTCTGCCATCCTCACAAACTGCGCATAGTAATACAAATTTTCGAACCCTGAGGACAATCCGACCTCACCATCCACTTTTTGGACTCCGGGTTCCCGTTATCAAGCTGTGGGAACACAAGGAGAAACGCTACTACATTATACAGCTCCCGGACAAGAGCAACACACGCATACCTATTCATTGGGCCGATGAGGGGAACACGCCGTTACCGGAGGTTCCCACCGGATTGCCCGTTTTGAGTCTTGATGGAGTCAGGCAATTAATCTTCATTCTTAGTAGCCTTAAAGCTTCAGGTACCTGAGATCGCGGACTATGTTTTCCCGTATCACACTGCCCATAGGAAGGGGATATAGCCCCTGCCAGGGGCGACGTCAAAGTGATCCGTGTTCTTTTAGCAAGAGGGGCCGGTGTCAATCTCAAAGACAGCAGCGGTTTCACCGCTTTGATGATCGTATCTCAAAACGGCCACAAAGCAGCAGTGGAGGCGCTGTTGGCAAGGGGGCCGATGTCAATGCGAAGACAAATGACGGGAGAACCGCTTTGAACATGGCTTCCAAGAATAACCGCCGTGAGGTAAAGGAGCTGCTTCTCGAGGCAGGAGCAAGAGAACCGGTTTCCACCAGGACACCTATAAGCCTGAGGTGAGGAAGGTACCTTTCGGCAAACTCAATTCCAGGTAGGTTAAGTTCCTCGAGCTTGTCCGAGAGCTTATCGAAGAACTCCTTGGTGAGATTTGTGATTTGCTGAAATGGAAAAACCATTTTGGCAAGGGTGGGTTGAAACTGACGCGATTTTATCTCTACTGAAAGAAACTCCGGGGCCATCTTCTGTCTCCTTTCTGATTTTCACCAGAAATAGCAAGCAGATAACGCCCCAGATCATTCCGGAGTCAACCGTCGATTTTGTTACGTACAGAGGAGGTGCCAGTTGGAAAAAGCGCGGTGCAGGTAGAGGATGAGGCTATGCGCCTGCGGCAGGAGAGTGTGAAACCATATAAAGAATTGCCAAGCATAGAAAGTAGCAAGAAACTCCGACTTCCGTCCAAGATCACATCAAAGAAAAGGGCGGGGCCAGCTATCAAGTATTGCCGAAACTCCCTAACCGAAGTTAAAATTAATATCTCGTAAGCTCACGGTTCCTTACAAAAACCATTACTTAGAAACTTGAAGCAGGAGAGCCCAAATGCCAATCTATGAATACGAATGCCGGAACTGCCTCAAAGAATTCGAATTTCTCGTCAGCAACAAGCAGGAAGTGGTTTGTTGCCCCCTTTGCGGTTCTGCAGAGGTCAAAAAACTTGTCTCTCGTGTTCATTCTCGTGCGGCCGACCATTGGGAACAGGATATGCAAAGAGGGTTAGCGATGTCGAAAGAATTCGATGAGAAGCAGGCGGAAGCCAAAAAGCAACGGTAACTCAGCGACTTTGCTGCCGGAAAACGCTGGAGCGGCAGTATGAGCAACGAGGACTATCACCTTGATGAAGCGCTATGTTGGTACACCAGCACAGGATCCAGGTCAGGCTGTTGAGGATCTGGCGGTGCTAAACCAAGAATTACAGTCCAAAGTCCAGGACTTGACTGAGGATAATCAAACCCTTCAGGCGGAAGTTCAAAGGCTGGTAAAGGAGAACCGGGATCTGGCCACCATGCGTCAGACTCTGGAAAGCCTTAAACAGCGCCTTGAACAGGCCCGGGACGCAGCACGCCGCCTATCCCTGCCGCCTTTGCAGTACGGAACCTTCCTGTCGCGTCGGCGAGACAATACGCTGAACGTCATGATCGCGGGAAATGTTTATATCGTCAATTACGACCTGGAGAGTGCGGAAGCTGTCCAGAAAGCCAAGCGAGGGGACAAGGTCATTGTCAATAGCGCCTATAATGTGGTTGGCGTAGAGCCCAGCTCCGAATATGGTGAGATCGTGGTCGTTAAAAGGATGGAGGATCGGGAAAGGGTTCGCGTCATTTACCGACAGGATGAAGAAAGAGTCGTTGGGGTCGGGGAAAACCTCAAGGACAGACCGTTTCATCCGGGGGATGTGCTGCTCTACGATGTCGACTCCGATGTGGTCCTTGAAATTTTACAAACCACGGAGGGAGAAGAACTGGAACTGGAGAAAGTTCCAAACGTACGCTATGAACAGATCGGCAGCCTTGAAAAAGAGGTTGAGCAGGTGGTCAAGCTCATCGAGCGGCCGTTTCTATACCCCGAGGTCTATAAAGAGATCCAAAAAAGGCTACCCAAAGGCGTTCTCTTTTGGGGTCCACCAGGGTGCGGTAAGACTCTTCTTGCCAAGGCAGTTGCCAACAGTCTGGCCCAAAAAGTCCATCGAAGCAATATGCAACGGAAAAAGGCCCTTGAAATCATGCAGGCCTTTAGCTTCAGAAAGGATGTGCAACTGGCCTTTACGCTGTGGGAAGAAGCTGCATTCCTTTGGCCTGTGCACCAGAGTTCGCAGGAAACCGCCCTTCTGCGACGCAAAGTTCGGGACTTTTGGGCTTGGCTCCATGCTCGAAGACCCAATATGGCATTGGATGTGGAGGGACTCACGGAGCTCTTCCGGGAATGGGCTGAGGCTGACATCTCATCGGCGGCCTTGGAAAGAGAATACTTGATGCCGGCTGTAGAGGAAAATCTTTTAAAACAGATCCCTTATGGGGACCGACCGAGATTTCGAACCTCCACCAGAGAAGAGGTTCTGGAACACTTCTTGGTTCAGTATTTTGAAGAGCGGGAGCTTGACTTGGAGACCGTGCAAAAGGAGCTTCGCAAAGTTCAGGAGACACTCGAAGATGGTCCTCGCGGATTCTTCCTGTATATATCCGGTCCTGAATTATTGGATAAATATGTGGGGGAGACGGAACGTAAAACACGGGCATTGTTTGAACGGGCCAAACGCAAAGCAAAAGAGGGGCTGCCGGTAGTTATTTTCTTCGACGAACTGGATTCTTTTGCCGGAACCCGCGGGGCATACTCGGCCGCCGCCCTGGTTACGAACACAGCGGTGGGGCAGTTGTTAGCCCTCATGGACGGCTTGGATGAAATGGATAATGTCATTGTCATCGGAGCCACCAACCGGGAGGATTTGATCGATCCCGCTCTTTTGCGGGAAGGCCGCTTTGAGACCAAAATCCGCATCCCTCGGCCCACTCGGAAAGGCGCAGCAGCGATCTTTCAAATCTATTTGCAGGGCGTTCCCGTGGAATTGGCGAGCGGCGCATCGAACGCCCCCTATGATTTGGGATCGATGATTGACCATGCCGTCGATATCCTGTTTGCAAGCGATGCGGAAAAGCAGGTCGCCAGGATTTTCTATGAAGACGGAACAAAGGAGATCCTGTATGTCAAAGACTTTATGAGTGGGGCTATGATTGAACAAATCGTGGAAATGGCCAAGGATTACCGGAATGACCGAAAAATTGCGGATTTGGCGACAGCGCGTGACATTCATGAAAAGGTTCGGATCCAAAAAGCTTCTTTCGGGCTGACTTGGCATGACTTGGAGCAGGCGGTTTACCAAAAGGTGCGCGAAAATAAGGATCTTCCACAGACTCTAAAGCCAGACGACTGGGTCCGCATACTTGGTCTGGGAGGAAAGGATATCGTTAGCATAGAAAAGATCAACCATAATCAGGGATGATCCGGGAAGAAGGTTATGGCATTGAAGAAATTTGTGGGTTTGGAAACGGAATATGGGATTCAAGCCACTCTCGAAGATCCCGAAAAGTTGCCGCAGCTTTCCGAATGGGACAGACAGTTCATACACCAAGACGGGACCGTGGAGCCAGAGTTGGCGTCACGCCTTTTTCTGGAATGTTTCCATGCCAGTCCGGCAGGCAAGCCCTGGAGCCACATACGCTGGGATTATGACCGTGAATCCCTGTATATCAATACTGTTTGGGACCCTAACGGAAACCTGCAACTGCCTCGTGAATTCACTCTGAACGCCGTGCCGGAAAATGGCTGTCGTTTCTACATTGATCATACCCATCCCGAGATATCCACCCCGTGTACCGCTGATTTCAAAAACGTTGTCCTCTGGGATCGGGCCGGCCAGGAGATGTTGGGCATGGCATCGCGCTGGACAAGGCAGCTGCGGGGGGTGAGAACGGACCTATACAAGAACAATACCGATGCCTTCGGCAACAGTTACGGAACCCACGAGAACTATCTTATCGACCGCCATATTGATTTTCAGCGTCTGGCCTATGAGTTCATCCCTTTTGCTGTAAGCCGGCAACTGTACGCCGGTGCAGGCGCTGTGGGCATCGGGGATGATTTTTCTTTCCATATCTCTCAGCGTTCCCGTTTTTTCAGCCGTATTCAACACCTCCAGACTACAGCCCGCCGTCCCATCATCAATACCCGCGACGAACCGCATGCCGATCCGGAACGGTTCAGACGCTTTCATTTCATCTTAGGGGATGCGAACCTTTCGGAGTGGTCCAACTATATGAAGGTAGGGACGACAGCGCTGGTGCTCTCCTGTTTGGAGGACGATCTGATTGAGTGTGATATCGGTCTGAGGGATCCTTTGGGCGCCTTGCACGGCATCTCCACCGACTTTTCTTTCAAGAAAACCTATGAATTTTTCAATGGAAATCGTTGGACAGGGCTGGAAATCCAAAAATTTTACTGGGAGATGGGATCGAAGTATTTGGATTCCCGTCGTTCAGAGCTGACAGATCAGGAGCGGCTGCAATATCAGGATATATTGGCTCGCTGGGAAGAATTTTTGGACTTATTCGAGCAGCAGTCTGAAGATCCCACCCAGAGTGCCCTCTCACGGCGAGTAGACTGGGTTATCAAAAAAAAGCTTTTAGAGCAGTTAATGAAACACGAGGGCATGCACTGGGCCATGAAGGATGAGGAGGCGCAAAATCAAGTTCGGTCTTGGGAGCTATTGTATCACCTGGTTGGGGAAGAGGGGTTTTATAGTTTTCTATCAAAGAGAAACCGTGTGGACCACATCTTTGCCCGGGAGGATAAAGCAAGTCTGAATTTTGCCCTGACCCATGCTCCCGCGGACAGTCGAGATCATTTCCGGAGTTTATGCCTAAAACAGTTTGCGCCTTATATCTATGCCATCTCTTGGGACCGGATCTCTTTTCTTGTCGGTGGCACGTTCCATCACGTGGTGCTGGACAGTTTAACTCGGGAAGCCACGCGCACCCTTGAAATCATGTTACGGAACTCATCGGATATTAACGCATTTTTGATGCAGGTGACCAACACCTCCTACTATCAAAAACATGGAGAGAAGAACCATGGATCGGAATAAAAACCAGCTGTCTCGAAAGGAAAGGGAGCGAAAACCCCAGGGGATGCCCGGGGCCGATGCAGATGCGGTCGAATTGGGTCAGGAGCTCCTATCCACCTATGATGATATTCAGCAGGATATAGACGAGCTTCTCGCCCGCGCTAAGTCCAAGGACTACAATTTGGCAAAAAAATATCGCCAAAAATCAGGCCAATGATTTTGGGAGACGTTCTGCGCTCTTCGAAATGACTCCAATGGGTGATGGAGAAGGCTTCCATGCCTTTCGTTTATGGTGAAGAGGTTGAATACGGGCTGGTTCTTCTCAACTCGCGAGAAAAATTTCCCAGGTTGGCCCGTTCGTTATTTGCCCCGCTTCTGCACGCTAGTCCCGAGAAAGGAATTTTTACTGCCAATGGCTCCCGATTCTATGTGGATCGGGAGCATCCAGAAATGGCCACCCCGGAATGTGTACAGCCAGCTGACCTTGTGCTTTGGTCGATGGCCAACGACCTTTATCTGCTGGAGCTCAAGGGAAAAGCCCAGGACCTTTGGACACGGGAAGGAAGAGAGGGTTCTATTCAGATATTCAAAAACAACAGTGACGGCGACATCTCCTTCGGCTGCCACGAAAATTATATGATCAGCATAGAGATTCCAATGGAACGGCTCATATATTTTTTGATGCCATTTCTGGTTACCCGCCAACTTTTTTGCGGTACGGGTTCCGTTTGGAGAGACGATTCCGGCCGGGTCCATTTTGAGATTTCGCAACGATCTCGGTTCATGTCCCAGGTGAAAAGCGCGACTCCAACCTTCAACCGGGGGATTATTTCCACCCGGCAGGAGCATGAAACCCTTGCTGGCCAAAATTTTAGGCGCCTTCACCTGATACTGGCCGACTCCAACATGTCTGAAGTCAGTCAATATGTAAGAGTGGCCGCTACCGGACTGGTGCTGGAAATGATAGAAAGGAATTGTTTTGATGAAGCCCCGCCCCTCTTAAGGGACACGATCCAATCCCTCCACAGGACCTCTGAGGCTGAAAACCCTCATGTCGCTCTCGGCCTAGCCGACGGTCGTATCCAAAGCGCTCTGGAGATACAGTGGTGGTATGCCAACAGGGCGGAAGCATTTCTGGAAGAAAACTTCAAGACGATGAACCACTTTTCTGCCATGAAGACAGCCTGGGAGACGTGGGTCAATATCTTAACCGATCTCCAAAAAGGATTTATGAACTCGTTGGCAGGAAGCGTCGATTGGGTCATCAAAAAGCAATTTTTGGATTATATTTTGAGTAGGCACGGCTGCCGATGGGATAATATGGACGAAGAAGTATACCAGGAGGTGAAGGACTGGGACCTTCGGTACCACAGCATAGAAACTAAGGGAGAATGGGAGGGGCTTTTCAATTTTCTAAAAAGAAAGGGAAAAATAAAGACAATTTTGGATCCTGAACTTGTTGTTTGGGCAAAAGATCATCCTCCGCAAAACACACGTGCCTTCACCCGTGGAACCCTCATCCGGGAATTTCCTGTGCTGAGTCGTTTTTTTTCATGGGATAAATTGGAATTGGATGCGGAGCATGTTTTTGAGTTTCCAGACCCGCTCAATACTTATGTCGATTTAAAAGAGGAGATCTCTTTTGTTCAAAAAGGGTTCTAAATGAACTTTTCCGGGTTATCCTAGGATCTTGGCGGGCTATGAAGGAGCTTGACGAAGATGCAAAGAACGTATGCTTATTGTCCTAACCCCAATTGCAAGTTCGTTGCCGGTGGCTCAGGAATGACGGGATCCTATTGTTATGTCACGCAAGTGACCAAAGAAGCAAAGGATGAACAGTCCTGTCCCCACTGTGGCACGGCACTCAAAAGTGCCTGCCCCAATTGCAGCAGGCAATTTTACGAAAGACCTCAGCGGTTTTGTCCTGCCTGTGGCCAAAATCTTTTGGAAGTCAAGCAAAAAAGGACTTGTGAAGTCTGTGGACGTCCCTTCTATTATTCCGGGCTGGAAGGCGAAGCGGTATCCATTTGCTCCGAAGGATGTTTGTCGGTTTTCATTCAGCAACGGGTCAAGACCTGTGATCAGTGTGGAACAAGATTCAAGGTTGAACCGGGAAAGTATAACAAATTGGTCGGTCTTCAACTCGTACCTGATGGGTCTTCTCAACTGGACTTTTGTACTGAAGCCTGTTTGGAGGCGTACCAGGCAAAATTGAAATTGGGTCGCGGTAGGAATGCCGGGCCCCCGGCCCCCACAGACCTGGACGTACGCGATTGACCATCCGGCTCCTACTTCGAGTGAATAGCGCGAAAGCGAGCATCAGGATACATATGCAAGATCCGACATTTGGGGAGCTATCAGTCGGCGAAGCGCTGGAAAGCTCCCATGGGAGACGATGACGTTGGCTCCTCCGTCGGCGAAGCATGCGAGACCAGTGTCTTGCCACTGTGCGGTCGTCAAGCTGTCCATCGACCCGATCATCCGGCGGCTTGTGAAAGTTGGAGACGGTGCGGTCTCCCGTGCCTTTAGGCGGCATGGGCGCGTTGCGTCGGCTTTTTCACTCGCCAGGTACAATGGCGTTGTGTCGATCGAGCCTGCCCCAGAACCGTTCTTTTTGTAGGTTCTCTTTAATGAAAGGGTGATCAAGATCGACGATCGCTGCTGTGCAATTACCGTACACGGGTATCGCGGCTGAGTGGTACCGTTTGCGTTGGAATCTTCTACGATAGCGCCTACGGCGCGGGATGAAAAGGTGCCGGGGCGGCGAGTTATTTGGGCATGGTCGGCAAAGGTGTAACCGGCCTCCTCAATGGGGATGGAAGGCGGTTTTTTTTACACAGCTTGGAGGGCTGGGGTCGGGCCGCTCAAAAGCGTTACAGCTCAAGGAAATAACGACTCCTATTAGCCTATTTTGAGCCTTAAACCGCTGTTTTGGCCCTGAGAAAGTGACTCTAACGACGGTTGTATCAGGAAAATACCGCACAGAGACACACAGCCGGGTAATCCCCTGGATTTCCGGTGCGGATTTCACGCCGGAAACCTCCCCGGTGGTCTCCATCATTGGGGAGCCCTTGGACAGAGCGTCCAGGAGGCCAAGGATGTTATTCTGCAAATGGGATAGATTTTCCGTGTTTGCGCTGCAAAACTTGGTCTTCGGTGGAAGGCGCCCTTGGGCAGTTCATTTTATATGAGGCTTCTTTTTTCACCTGACAAGTAATACTTCAAGACCCCTATCCACATGTGACCCCCATCCACATTTGAAGGTTGGATTTGGGGAAACGGGCACTGATCATGAGTGCTTCCGCAAGGCGCCGAAAGGCAATGAAGCGCCTGTTCCCCCGTTCTCTTTCAGCTACCACGTCTGAGTTATCGAATCGGGCGTAACAGCCAATGTGGCGCGTAACCAATTGAACTTCGACTTTAGCAAATCAAAGTCCGGTCCGGACGTTATGAACGCTGCCTTGCCTTTGACCAGGAAGCCTGCGCCCGCTCCATGCAAACCTTGCACTTTGCTGCTTGCCAAGGTAATCAATACGTCAGGGTTGAAGGCAACATTCGCCTCGGTGCGATGCATGTAACCGGCAGGAATCAGCAACCGGCCATCGGCCGATATTCCAACGTAACTGGTCCACGTGTTGACCAAATGCGGCCCATCCCGGCCCAGTGTAGCGATGGCGACGATGCCGTCTTTTTTCAGTATTTCGAGAAGTTTTTCTGGGATCATTGGTACTATCTCCTTTCACAACACGGTTGTGCACAGTTTGGGGTCAGGTCTTGCAGAATGACATCATAGAACCCGGGAGAATGCATCAGATAGGTATTGTAAACGTGTGGAATACACCCCCTGGCCCCTCCCACGTGGTCTCCATCATGGAGTATCCCACCGGCAGGAAGTAGCAAGGATAATCAGCACAACTCTCTTTATCATTGAGAATTGCGGCTAAGAGATCCCTGTCTGTGTCCGAATAATAATCTGTCACTTCTTTACTCCAATGATCTATTTCCCGTGTTCGTCTCGACTGACGGCACAGGCCGGGTTCAGAGATTTCAATTCTTAAAGATTTGGAAGCACCGGCGGATTTCGAAGAAAGTATTTTCAAAGGGGGGGCGTGAATTCGTCTCAGTTCTGTAAGGCGCATGTTTTTCTTTATATATTCAATGTAATCGGCCGATTTCTTTATAACCGGTATTGTCGATAATAAAAAGTCCGGCAACCCTGGAGAATTCTTCCGTCGGTGCTACTGATCGTGGCAATGTTTGCGAGTTGCTGACAGTCAATAAGCGGGCAGCCGAATTCTTCGGAAATGTAGACGAAGGTTTCGCGCGGTAGTGAATAATTCGCCGGGCGCAATCTTCGTTAAGGCGGTTAACATCCGAGGGCTCATCAAAAGGGTGAGGGCAATGGTGGATCGGAGCGTGAAATCGGGAAATGTTTTTCACCAGCCCAAACCGGGAGCAACATGACGGACAGGGTGATTAGAAAAGTGCTGGTTGTCGATGATGAAGAAATATTATGCAACATCATCGTCAGCTTTCTTGAGGTGAACGGCTTCCACTGTCAGGGCGTTACCGATCCGGCAAAGGCGCTGGAAATAATAAAAGACAATGATTTCGATCTGGTGATTTCAGACATACGCATGAATGGCATGGATGGAGTCGAGCTGACCCGTGAAATCCGTAAGACCGGCGGCGTCGTAGATGTCATAATCATGTCCTCTTTCACCGATGATTATTCCTACGGCGACATTATAGAAGCCGGAGCAGTCGATTTTATCGGTAAACCACTCTTATTGCCGGAATTGAAGGCGAAGATCGCCAGGGTTGACCGGGAGCGCAAAGTGCTTGCGGAGCTAAGGCAAGCCAATGAAGCCATTCAATGCTCGTTGGCCGATACGGAACATGCAAACGAACGATTGCGTCATGAAATTGAGGAGAAAAATAAAGTTGAAGTGGAACTTTTCAGTGCCCACCGGGAAATTGAATCCCTGGTTTCTTCCATCCCGCTCATATTGATCGCGGTCTCCAACGATGGAGTCATAAAGAGATGGAACGCCGTGGCTGAAAAAGTATTCCAGATCGATTCTTTTGAAGCGCTGGAGATGCAAATAGACAAATGCCCGATTCCATGGGACAGCGAGAAGATCGATTCCTGCCTGCGCAAGTGCTTCTCGGAATCCATCGCGCTGACGCTCCAGGAGGTCCGATTTAAACGCGCGGGCCGGGAAGACGGTCTATTGGATCTGACGATCAGCCCTATCCGAGGGGATTTCCACCATCTCTCGGGCTTCATCATCGTGGGTGCGGACGTATCGGAACAGGCCTTACTCAAAAGGCAACTCGTCCAGTCCCAAAAGCTTGAATCCATCGGACAACTCGCGGCGGGAATCGCCCATGAAATAAACACGCCCACTCAATACGTGGGAGATAATATCCGTTTTCTTCACGAAACTTTTGGAAGTCTGGAAAAAGTTCATATTCTCTACAGCCGTTTGCTTGATTGCCTCAGGTCGGGAAATGCCGCTGACGATCTTATGGCGGATATTGAAGCGACAATGAGTGAGGCAGACCTGGATTACATCAGAGATGAAATTCCAATCGCCATAAATCAATCACTCGAGGGAATAAATCGGATAAGCAACATCGTGCGTTCAATGAAGGAGTTTTCACACCCGGGATCGGATCATAAGACCGGTATCGATATTAACAGGGCAATCGAAAACACCATCGCCGTTGCGAGAAATGAATGGAAGTATGTTTCCGATGTCTTCACGGATTTCGATTCCAGCCTCCCCCCTGTCCATTGTCTGCCCGGTGAGTTCAATCAGGTTATTCTCAATATGATTGTCAACTCTGCTCACGCAATATCTGAAAAACTCGGTGGCGGGTCGGTGCGGAAGGGAACCGTTCGTGTGAGTACGCGAATGATGGGCGAATTGGTGGAAATTCGCATCAGCGATAATGGGAACGGAATCAGGGAGGATATCAAATCGAAAATATTCGATCCCTTTTTTACTACAAAAGATGTGGGAAAAGGGACGGGGCAAGGGTTGGCTATTGCTCATTCAGTCATCGTCAAAAAACATGGCGGCGCCATAGACTTCGAATCAAAGCCGGGGGAGGGGACCACTTTCGTAATCACATTGCCCATCAGGGGAGTGTAATACCAAGTTGCGTTCAGGATGGGACTCGCAGAGTTTGACAGTGCCGGGATGTAATAAAGTTCTGCGCGCCAAGGCGGTTCAATTCCGCATGAAAAGGACAGGCTATCATCTCGTCATTCCGGCAGGGAGCGAAGCGCGGTGTCATCCCGGCAATGGTTTTGAGCCGGAATCCATGTTTTTCATTTTTTCAAAAGCAAAAAAGCCCTGGACCCCGGCCTAAAGCATGCCGGGGTGACGTGTGGTACGTCCGATCCCCATGGATAATATGGAGCGCCCCCCCAGTGCTTCCTAACCGCTTCGAGCGGTTCACGGGTTGCCAGGCCACCGGCTCTGCCGGTGGTATCTGACTCTCATCCCGCTTGGATGTCGGAATGAAGGAACAATGAGTTTGGAAAAGATACTGGTCATTCAGCTCAACCGGATGGGGGACTGCTTCCAGACCTTGCCCCTGCTCAAGCGGCTCAAGGAAGAAAAGCCCGGGGCTTCCTTGACCCTTCTCTGTGTCGACGCTTTCGTTCAGATATTCGGAAGATTGGATTATATCGACCGTATCGTCGGCCTTCCTTACCCGGTTTTCCAGGCGCTCAAGCAGGAGCGCAATTGCGCCGTCGGTGAGCTTGCCCCCGAGTTGATGGAAAATTACGATTCCGTCATCAACCTCACCAGCAATGAGACCGGTGCATTCATCAGCAGGGGCGTGAGCGGGGAAAACAGGTCGGGCTTTTATTCCGGCCCCCCGCAGATAAGGTTAAAGGGGGACTGGGCCAAGTACCTTTTTGCCTCGCAAAAATGTAGGCGGCTGAACCTGTTCAACCTCGTAGAGATTCAAATGGGGATGGCCGGCGTTCCCTTAAAACCCTTTCCATTTCGTGCTCCGGTCAGTCTTGATGAAATGCGCCGTGCCCGATCTCTTCTCGATGATGAAGGCTACGCCGCCAAAGGCAGGCTCGTCGCGTTGCAGCTTGGAGCGAGCAAGCTTCACAGGGCATGGCCGGTCGAGAGTTTTTCATCCCTTGCCGATTCCCTTCTTGAAAATCGGAGCATGGAGATCTTGCTTCTTGGCAGCACCGCCGAAAAAGAGTTGGCCGCCGCCTTTCTAAGCCGTGTCTCGCATCCTGTGATCGATTTGGTGGGAAAGACCCGAATGGCCGATCTGCCGGGCCTTCTCAAATCCTGCGACCTCCTCGTGAGCAACGATACCGGTTCGATCCACGTTGCGGCCGCGGTGGGGACGAGGGCGCTGGGGATATACTTTTCCACGGCCTATTTTGCTGAAACGGCCCCCTTTGGAGAAGGCCATGTCGTTTTGCAGGCCGAGATGCCGTGCTGCCCTTGCCATACGGAAGATATGTGCGAAGAAGTCCGCTGCAGGGACGTTATCGGGGCGGACACCGTCAGGAAGGCCGTCGACATGATTCTGGACGGCAAATCGGACATGGATCTGAACGATCCCCGGCTTTGCGCTTACCGCTCGTCGTTTCTTTCAAACGGTACCCTTGCCTACACTCCCATTCTTTCACAGATAATCCCGGCGCGCCATCCTGCCGCGCTGGTCTGGCATGCGGCATGGTGCGCCGCATTGGGCATCCGATACGATGCGGAATACCTGAGGCAGCTCCTCGCAAAACCCGATTCAGCCCCTCGCAGCCTCGCCATAATCGATGATATATTGAAAGAGACTGCCGAACTTGGCGATAAGTATTCGTCGGCGGCTGCGTTGGCGCGCCTTGCGATCGTCGAATTGACCGGGCCCGGCGGGGCGGGGAAGACGACTTCCGATACCGGCAGCCGGTTGAACTCCATGGACGGACAGATTACCTCTTCCGCCCCGGATCCGATCAAATACTACCATATCCTGGAGATAGCCGACATCGACTACGATGATCCCGTCAAAGCGGTGAAACAATTGTACCGTGCCTACTCAAAACTCGGCATCATGATTTCCGCCATGACCTCCAGCCTCGAATTCCTGCGCCGGTCTGTTTTGTGATCTTTTGGGATGCCTCCACCCCTGTCCGTGTGAATTGTCTTCCCTCTCGCAGTCTTCTTATACCAGGTTGCGTCCAAGACGCATCTTTCGAGCACAAAAAGAGCGGGAATGATTCCCCCCGCAACCCCCGGAATTCGGCCACGCGCGTACACGCGCGAGGCCGGGCGCTCGGCGCTGTCGGCGACTGGCCGAAGGCCTCCGCCGCAGCGCCACATGGAGCCGCGAAGCGGCGACGGGGTGTGGGGGTCCGTGACCCCCACGCTTCTATAGTATTATCTTGAGCGCAACTTCGTAATAACAGCCCGTTGAAAAGGCCGATTTCTGATCGGGGCTTGAAGATTTCAGTTCAATGGGGTTGCAGTACCCGGGATTCGGACATATCTGCTGGTTATCCGTCAGGATCGGTGAGGATCTGACCCCGCCCCGGCTTTGCGCGCAAGCAAAAGGAGGTTCAAATGGCGAACGGGAGACTGGAGGGAATCAAAGGCTGTGTCTTCGATGCGTATGGAACCTTATTTGACTTTAATTCCGCCGTGGCTCACTGTCGTGACGTCCTGGGGGAAAAAGCCGATGCCCTTTCGAAAATGTGGAGAGAAAAGCAGCTTCAATACACCTGGCTCCGTTCCCTGATGGGGCGGCATAGAGATTTCTGGCAGGTGACCGGAGATGCCCTGGACTATGCCGTGAAATCTCTCGCGATTAGCGATGAGACCCTCCGGAACAGGCTTATGAGTCTCTACATGACCTTGGATGCTTTTCCCGAAGTTGTCGCGACACTCGACCGTCTAAAGTCCGCCGGGCTCAAAACGGCAATTCTTTCCAATGGATCTCCCGAGATGCTTCAATCGGCCGTTAAGGGAACCGGCATCGATCATCTGCTGGATGCGGTGCTCTCGGTTGAAGCGGCAGGGATCTACAAGCCTCACCCGTCTGTCTACCGAATCGCAGTCGATTCCCTGTCTCTGGCGCCGCCGGAAATCTGTTTTGTATCCGCCAATGCCTGGGATGCTCATGGTGCTTCGGCGTTCGGAATGAAAGTAGTCTGGTGCAACCGTTATGGCCAGGAGCGGGAAATCCTTCCGGGAAGTCCTGACGTCGAAGTCTCCACTCTGGCTGAAATCCCCGGTGTTTTGGAAATCCAGGGCTGAAGAGGCCTTGGGCCGGTTCAGGAGCGTTCGCGCGGGGCAATCTGTTTATAATCAAGGCCGTCGAGATATACCGTGCCCCCGGTTGGTTCGTCCAGCCTTTTGATCGGGCGCAGGAGGGACGACTTGCCTGAACCGCTTGGGCCGATTACTGCCGGGATCTCCCCCTGCCGTACCTGCGCGCTGATGTCGTCGACCAGCGCCTTCCCCTCGATCGCGCGGGTAAGGTCCCGGGTTTCAACGACGGGAGCCCCGTGCGTCGAGATGCCGCCTGCGGGCCTTCCCGTGATCTCTTCAGAAACTAAAAACTAAAAACTAAAAACTTGAAACTCCTCCCGTTTACCTGGCTTCCATTGACGCGGCGATCAAGCGGCTATGAGCCGCCAGCAGTGCGAAGGTCTCGTCCAGGATGGTAATCGGGAACACCTTAAGTTGCTGAGTTTGAAAAAGAATAAGGGCCTGTTGATAGGCGGGCGATTTTTGAACTTCCTCAAAAGAAGCAAAAGTTCTTTCTCTTAATGACGGTGATGCGTCGCTCCGAAAGAAAAAACCACCCGGCACCATCTTGGGGGAGGCGGCAATGACCTTCAACGATCCTCCGAGTTGGGGGTTGAGCTCGCACATTGTCTGGAAGGCCCGGCGCGTGACCACGCACGCGTCGCTTTGGCGGAAAAATACAGGCAGGACTGCGCGGGGCAGTTTTGTTAATTTCTCAATGTTGAAAAACTTGGGCGCAGGCCCATGTCCGCCATTGGCTAATACGATGTCCAGCCAGTACTCAGCTAGAGCCATTCTCGGGTGTATGGGAAACATAAGCTTGCGGCCCTTTAAATCTTCCACGCGCTCAATCCGGCTGTCTTTGTGAACGAGCAGCAGATACTCTTCGGTGTAGCTCCCGTCGTAGACGGAAACTACGACTCTTTCTGAGCGGATTTGCTTTTGCAGGACCCAATATTCAACGGTATTCAGGCCAACGGCCTCGACCTGTCTATTCCGCAAGGCATGGGCGACTTCCTCGACATTTTCAAAAATGATCACATCTTCATAAATCGGCACCCCGCGCTCTTTGTACAGAGTTCGCGCCCAGATCTTCGCCGCCGCCTTGACATCGTTCTCTTTAACGTCGCCGAACATGCTGGTGGAAAGGCCGACATGGAACCTTTCATCCGCGCTTCCTGGTGTTTCCGCATTACAGCGCAATGTGGGACACCAGTGAATTGTCATCAGGAGAATAATTACGAGAGCCCCACCGTTTCTTCCCATACGTCCTCGAATCGTGCATGCGTTTACTCGATCATGCTCGCATTCAGCTCACTCGTTGTTCGGCCCCCATACGGCTCCATCGCTTTGGTGAAAAAAGCGGCAACACGACCTTGGAAGGCATGTCGCCGTTGGCGGTGCTTCCCGCCGCTTTGGATAAAGGCTCAAGGCCTCATGAAGACGCCATGTCACGTGGATTTATTTCCAACAAGCTCCATCCGGCAATAATGGATGCGTCTCAATAAATATTTTCGAATTTGTACAGCTAAAACTGAAAGGGAAAATCTGAACTTCCCCGGTCTCGGGGAGAATGACTTAGGATTTATTTACGGACAAGTCCTTAATCCAAACCCGGTTTTTTTAGGATCGTTTGATGGCAGCTATCCCCCCGGCAGCCTCATGAGCAATGGGCGAAATATCCTTGAACTTAGGAATGCCACACTAATAAATCAATGCGACTAATCAATAACCGTTGGAAAGGGCTGACAAAATGAGATGCGGTAAAGTCATCTCTCTTTAATCGTGACGGCTCCCGTTCTGCAGACATGGGAACAGAGGGAACACCCGGCACATTTATTTTCATTAACGAAAGGAAAGGTTTATTTCTGCTTCACAATGGCATAGCATCTGTCAAACCCATTTAGCCCAATTCCGGTGAGATGAATAACAGAGATAACTTCACCTCCAAGAGTGCTTGAAAGTTTTGCGCGGAGTTTAACCCATTCGCATTTCGGGAGGCAATATTAGCTCTTCAACACTGGAAGATCCAAGCTTATCCGGTTAAGATTCGCAACTACCCGAGGGCCGGTTCGATTCCTTTGTCACTTCGGTCAGGGCCGGTTCGTTCCCCTCCCTTCCTCGTCCTCATTGCTAAGACGCAATGACTGCCTCTCTGCAGGGCCTTCGGCATCGTGAAACTTACCGTTTCCGGGAGTCGTTTCATGGCGAATGAATCAGAAGCAAAAGAACGGAGCTCTGGATATAAAAAGGGCGCCCATCCCACCGGATCCGTTCGCGGAGAAAACGGCAGGGTCTTGATCGAGGTTTTGTACTGTATCGGGAAAGGAATGCCTACCGCGGAACTGCTGAGGGAAGTAGTAACTCTTCTTGCCGACTGGACCGGCTTTGAAGCGGTCGGACTCAGACTCAGGGAAGGCGATGACTATCCCTACTTCAAGACAAAAGGGATGAGCGAAGAGTTCATCCGCCTTGAGAACAGTTTGTGTCCACAGGCGCATGGCGGGCATGTGGAGCTGCCCAAAGAGGGTGGTGTCCCCCTGGAGTGCGTTTGCGGCGCGGTGATCCAGGGAAAGATCGATCGCTCACAGCCCTTCGTTACCGAGTACGGAAGTCTCTGGACGAACAGCAATACCCGCCTTCTGAACGAGCACCCCGAGTTGAAGCAAATCATTCGGGGGAATTGCGTGCGGGTGGGCTACGAATCCTCCGCTCTCATTCCGTTGAGGCTGGGCGACGATACCTTTGGATTGCTCCAGTTTGAGGACAAACGGCCGGGAATGTTCTCGCGGGAGCTTCTCGCCACTTTTGAATCCATCGCGGTGAGCTTGGCTCTTGCTCTTTCAAATGAAGTTCTTCGCCGGGAGATAGAGGAGAAGGAAAGGGCTAAGGCGGAGATAAAGGATAGTGAAGCGAGGTTTCGCGCACTGTTCGATCACAGCCCGGAAGGCGTGCTGTTGGCAGACGTGGAGACAATGCAGATTCTGCTTGGCAACGAAGCAGCGAGCCAAATGCTGGGATATCGCCCGGAGGATTTGCCCGGACTGGGGCTGGCGGCTATCCATCCTGAGACTGACATGCCGCGGGTTATGGCCGAATTCGATAGATTGACCAGGGAGGACAAGCACTTCGTCCCGGCAGTCCAGGTGCTTCGTAAAGATGGCGCCGTCTTCCTGGCCGACATTAGCGCCGGCCATTTTGAGATGGGCGGGCGCCGATGTGCGATAGGGTTGTTCCGCGATATCACCGAGCGCCGGTTGGCGGAAAAGTCTCTTCATCTCAGCGAAGAGAAATACGGAAGACTGTTTGAAGATTCGGTCCTGGGTATTTTCCGGTCAACCTTGGATGGCAAGCTTATTGAGGTTAATCCGGCTTTCGCCAAAATGTTTGGTTTCGATTGTCCGGAGGAAGCAACAAGTCTGGTAAACGATATAGCTGTCGATATCTATGTCGATCCCTCACGGCGAAAAGAAGTCCTGCGTGAACTCTTGGAGGCCAATGGACCCGTTCATACCGAGATCCTGCTCAAACGGAAAGATGGGAGCGCCTTTGCCGGTAACCTTCATGTGTGGATTGCGCATGGTGAAGGTGCAAACGGGAAACAATTGCATTGTGAAGGTTTTGTAGAGGATATCTCCGAACGCAAACAGAGTGAAGAGGCTCTTAAAAACAGTGAACTTCGCCTTAGAACTATTTTACAAACTGCCAATGAGGGATTCTGGGTCATTGATAATGACGCTACGGTCATCGATGTTAATCCGCGAATGTGTGCCATCCTTGACAGAAGCAGGGAGGAGGTCTTAGGCCATAAGATCTTCGATTTTGTAGACGATCAAAACAAAGCAATTTTCGAGCTTCAAATCGGGCTTGGATGGCAGGGGAAACCGAGCACCTATGAGATTGCTCTCTCTCGCCCTGATGGCTCACACGTGTTCTGTCAACTCAATGCAACGCCTCTTACCGACGGAATGGGAAAACGGATCGGAGCTTTTTCCATGGTGACTGATATTTCCGAACGTAAGCGGGCTGAAAAAGAAATAATGCACAGCAACTCGTTGCTCCGAAACACTTTTCATGCCATCCAGGATTTGGTTTCAGTTCATGACAAAAACCTGCGAGTAGTTTTAAGCAACTGGTACCAGCGGGATCACGTTTCTCAGGAGGAGAGGAGAAGCTTTCCCCACTGTTATGCTTGCTACATGCGCCGCGACACGCCGTGTGAACCCTGCCCGACACTGGAGGTGTTTCGTACGGGTCGTGCGGTGAGAATGGAAAAGTATAATCCCTTCACTCAAAGAATGACTGAAGTGAGTGCTTACCCCGTAGTCGATGCCTCCGGGGATTTCGAACTGGTCACGGAGCATGTGCGTGATATCACCGATATCAAGAGGGCCGAGCAGGAACGAGAAAAATTGCAGGCTCAATTGATGCAGGCCCAGAAGATGGAATCGGTTGGCCGCCTGGCTGGAGGGGTGGCTCACGATTTTAACAACATGCTGGGGGTTATCATCGGTCGGGCTGAGATGGCCCTGTTCCGGGATATCTCCACTGGTGTCCGCGACCATCTTGAGGAAATCCTTAAAGCCGGGCGGCGTTCGGCAGATCTTACCAGGCAACTGCTGGCCTTTGCCCGCAAACAGACCGCCGTTCCCAAGGTGCTGGATTTGAACGATACAATCTCTAGCATGTTCAAGCTGTTGCGGCGGCTCATCAAAGAGGAAATAGATCTGTCCTGGACCCCTGGAGTCGATTTATGGGCGATCAAAATCGATCCCTCCCAGATCGATCAGATACTGGCGAATCTTCTGGTCAACGCCGGCGATGCCATTGCGGGCGTGGGCGCTGTCGCCATCAGGACGGAAAACGTGGTTATCAATGATTCCAACGCGGCCTTAAACCCCGGATTTACACCGGGAGATTATGTCCTGCTAAGCGTGAGTGACACCGGAAAAGGTATCGGCAAAGAGGTCTGCGAGAAAATCTTCGAGCCTTTCTTTACCACCAAGGAAGTGGGAAAGGGAACCGGGCTGGGACTTTCAACGGTTTACGGCATAGTCAAGCAAAACGACGGGTTTATTTATGTTGAAAGCCGGCCGGGGGAAGGCGCCACCTTCAAGATCTACTTGCCCCGGTTTGAAGCTCAAGACATACAGGCGCCCTCCAAGGAGCCGGCCGCCAAGTCCCTGGGCGGCACGGAAACCATCCTGCTCGTCGAGGACGATGAATCAGTTCTAAACCTCAGCCGGATGATCCTCGAAAGACTGGGTTACAAAATACTTGCTGCGCATACTCCGCTTTACGGTTTACAACTTGTCGAGGAGTATCGGGGCGATATCGACTTGGTGATCACGGACGTGGTGATGCCGGGAATGAACGGGCGGGAACTGATAGAAAAGCTCCGTGTCGTGATCCCTGGTCTCAAATGCCTTTTCATGTCCGGCTACACTTCCGATGTGATAGCCCATCGGGGCATTATGGACCAGGGAGTGAATTTCATTCAGAAACCTTTCAGCACCGACGTTCTTGCGGCCATGGTGAGGCAAATATTGAACAATTGACTGAGAAACCGGGTTTTTCACGGCGGAGCCGCCTGCCGGATGTGTGGCATCGACTGTCCACGCATTCCCCCATCAACCCTGTTCCCCCATTTGGAAACCACGGTCGGCGAATATTCGCGGCAGGATGGAAGAAAGGTCTACGTCCTCGATTTTCCGCGGTCGCCACTGCGGATCATCGTCTTTATCCAGCAGGCGTGCGCGAACACCTTCCGTAAAATCATGATGTTCAACCATGAATCGGGCGGCCCTGGATTCCACTGCATAGACTTCCTCCATCGGCAGCGACCGGTTATGTTGAAGTAGGTGCAGCGTTAAAGTCAGGGATGTGGGGCTGCGCTCTTTGAGTTCGCTGAAAAAGATGCTGCAAAGCTGCCTCTCGGATTGACATTTAGAGAGAGCTTCGATGATCCTGGGAATGCAATCCTGAGCATGAAAATAGGCGCCGACCCACTCGTCCATCTCGGGGTTCGGGGAACTTTGGATTGAAAGATACGCAGAGATGTGGCGGCTTAGCGCTTTTGCTGCTTCATTCCTTTGTGGCGGCAGGCAATGTGAATAACCATCCAATTTCTTAAACACCTCGGGCAGGTTGTCGGAGGAGCAGATGTGCGTGGCCAGCCCCAGGCGGACGCATTCTGTCCCGATTGGTTCGTATCCTGTCAGGGCCAGGAATTCGGGGTATCCCTCCGGGCATTTCTTGAAGAGCCAGGCCGTGGCGCCCACATCGGGAAAGAGACCGATCCGGGATTCCGGCATGGCCATGCGTGTGCGCTCCGTCCCTATGACAACATCCGCGCCCGCTGAAAGGCCAAGTCCTCCTCCCATGGTTATCCCGTCGCCAATAACGACCACTGGCTTCGGGAATCTGAAGAGCCTGAGATCCAGCGCATATTCAGCATCAAAGAACTCGTAGGCCTCCTCGAATTGCCGGCTTCTAGCAGCCCTGGCGAGCATCTTCAGGTCTGCGCCGGCGCAAAATCCCTTCTCGCCGGCTCCGCGAAACAACACAAACCCGATGTTCTCTTCTCGTTCAGCCTGATCGAGAGCCTGCCCAATGAGCCGGATCATTTCCGTAGTAAGGCTGTTCAGGCTGAGTGGACGGTTGAGTATGATGCTCATCATCCGGTTGCCGTGCTCTATGAGGACCTGCGGTTCTGTATTCTGGTTGCTATCCTGCACGGAGTTAATTCCTTCCATTGCTTCGAGATGGTTCATTTTGGCGCGGCCGCTGCTTCGTCAACTTGGTCATACGCAAACAGACCGCCACTCGTCATATGCCTTTCCCTTGGGTTCGAAGCGGTCTGAAGAATTCTCTAATCTCTCGGGCCAGAGCCTCCGGCTGCTCCAACGCGGCGAAATGGCCTCCTCTCGGCATCTCGGTCCATCGGGTCAAATTGGTGTAGACCCGCTTCGCCAAAGAGCGAGGAGGCCGCAGAATCTCACACGGGAACTCGGAATAACCGGTTGGTACCGTAATGGGGACACCCTCGGGAAAGGGCCAGCCATCGTGCCGCAGTGCATAATAGGGCCAGAAAGAAGCTCCAATGGAACCGGTAATCCAATAGAGCATTATATTGGTTAGCATTTCATCCATGCTCACGGCGCTTTCCGGTTCGCCGTCATTGTCCGTCCATGCGCGAAATTTCTCAACCATCCATGCCGCCAGCCCCACCGGGGAATCGGTCAGCCCGAACGCCAGTGTTGTTGGGCGCGTGCCCTGAATCCATTGGTAGCCGGTCTCTTCTCTCGACCATTTATCCAGCAATGCGAAAAACGCCCTTTCCTCCGAAGTCGGGTTTTCCAGCATTTTGCGATTGCGGCGAAACGGCAGCATGTTGAGATGAATCCCGATCACGTTTTGCGGAAATCGGTATCCCAGCCGCGACGTAACAAACGCCCCCCAATCGCCTCCCTGCGCGCCGAACTTTTGATATCCCAGCACGTCGCTCATTAGCGAGGCCAGGACCTCCGCGGCTTCTTTCACGCCGAAACGTTTCTGTCCGGGTTTGAAGGACAAAGTGTAGCCGGGCAGTGAAGGCGCAACTACCGTAAAAGCATCCGCCGGATCGCCTCCAAAATGGGCCGGGTCGGTTAGCAAGGGAATGATCTTATAGAATTCCACAATGGAGCCCGGCCACCCGTGGGACAATAGCAGCGGCATCGGATCGGGGCCTTTGCCCGGTTCATGGATGAAGTGCAGATCGATGCCGGCCAGGGGAACGATGAATTGGCGGAAACGATTGAGCATCGCTTCTTGTGATCGCCAGTCGAATCCGTTGCGCCAGTAGCCGATTAAACGCTGCATATAAGCGACACTGGCGCCGGTCGACCATGGCGCGCTCGGCGGTTCATCGGGCAGGCGCGCGCGGGAAAGTCTCTCCCGAAGATCCTGGAGCAGGTTATCGTGGACGCTTATTCGAAAAAACGCCGGTTCTTGTCCACGCATTGTCACTCCATTGGGATAATTTCGCAGATAACCCATAGGTCTACTCGCTTGCCTCCCTCAGAGTTGCCGGGCGATGTTGCGGTTGATCTCCCGGCCTGTCATTTCGTCTGCTGTTTGTGCTCAAGCCGGGGAATAATGAAGTGGTCCGGGTCGACCACTTGTTATCATCGCTGATAAAACGGAATCAACCCAGACAGAAACACCTGCCGGAGATCGCGATCAAATTAAGGGCTTGTCCGTAAAGGCCTATTTACGGACAAGCCCTAAACCCAGGACCTTCTTCAAGGCTTCGAGACCTGTTCTTTCAACAAACCGCGCGGTTCTTTCCCGCTTCTTTCCGTTGGCTTGGTAATAGTCCAATGCCTTCTTGGCCATCTCAACAACCTGATCCGTAGTCAAACCTTCCGCCAGAACATCTCCGATTCGAGGATGTCCCCCGGAGTTCCCGCCAAATATAAAGCTCCAGCCATCCTTCTTACCTTGCACTCCGATGTCACGGACAAAACTTTCTCCGCAGGTCATCGGACATCCCGACACGCCGATTTTCACTTTGCCGGGCAGGTCCATGCCGGCGAAAAGCTTTTCCAGCTCCAGCCCCAGCCCGAGAGAATCCTGTACGCCCAGCCTGCAGACGGCAGTTCCGGGGCAAGCCTGAACATAATGGACACAAAGCCCTGTGGCTTTGCCCGGTTCCAGCTCAAGCTCCCTCCAAATATCTTCGATTTGTTCGGCCTTCATGCCAACCAGAGCCAGCCTTTGCCCGGAGACTATTTTCAAAATCGGGATTTCATATTTTCGGGCTACCCGGCTGATGTTTTCCAGAACGGCTGGGGTCACAAGACCCACCGGTATCTTGGGAACGATAGCGTAGGTTTCCTTGTCGCGCTGTAGAATTGCGCCTCTCGGTCCATCTGACATGGCGGTTCCTCCTGTGATGAATCTGGCTGACTTGGTCATTTAAATAGATAATACTCGGCTTATAGGCTGACAACTATGGCTGCTGGCTGACTAAGGTCAACGGAAGGCGTATGCAAAATTTGGCTCCTGTTCCCTTTCCTTGACTTTCCGCCCAAATTGTTCCCCCATGGAGTTCAACCAGGTTCCTGGTGAGGGAAAGGCCAAGCCCGGTTCCCTGGTATTTGCGGCTAAAAGAGCTATCCGCCTGTTCAAACGGATGGAAAATCCGCTCCAGGTCCTCCTGCCTGATACCGGTTCCGCTGTCTTTTACGTTGACCTGTATGAATCCCTCGGTGAGTTCGGCGGACAAAGACACTTCTCCGCCGTCGGGAGTGAACTTGATCGCATTGGAAAGCAGGTTATAGATAATCTGCTTGAGCTTTCGCTCGTCGGCAAAGATTGTCTCTGGGGTGTTCTCCACGCTGGCTGAGAGCTTTATCCCATGTCTCAGGGCTTTTTCTTTGATAAACACAAAAGAACTGGAGAGAAGATCGCGCAGGGCGACCTCTGAGATTTCCAGTTCCGTTTTTCCGGATTCCACTTTGGCGAGATCGAGTACGTCGTTTATTAAGGAAAGAAGATGATGTGCGCTCTCGGCCACATCACCAAGGTATTCTTCCTGGCTGGGAGTTAAATCACCGCATTGCTTGTCAAGGATGAGTTCTGTAAAACCAATGATGGCATTCAGTGGTGTGCGCAATTCATGGCTCATATTGGCCAAAAAATCACTCTTGGAGCGATTTGCCGCCTCGGCGGCATTTTTGGCTTCCTGCAAATTCTCTTCGTACTGCTGGCGTTCCGTGATGTCGCGTCCGGACCCTCTTATGTACAATCCCTCCCCGGCTTCTTCGAATAGCGAACTCCTGCATTCAAGGAAAAGCGGAGACCGGTCGCTCCTCAAAAACATAAAAACAGCATTATGAGTACCCTTGGCCATTATTGAAGGAAGGTAATCCCCGTAAAAATAATCTCGATGCTCGGGGTCCATGAAATCGGCCATGGAGCGTCCCAGAATCTCTTCGGACGGATACCCGAGAGAGGAGGTTACGGCGGGATTGATGGTCAAAAAAAGTCCATTCAGGTCGTGGGTGTATATCCCGTCGCTTATGTTCTCAAAAAGGTCTCTATAACGCATCTCCGATTTACGCAGTTCGGTTTCAGCCCTCTTCCGTTCTTTTATCTCCCGGTTCAATGCCAGATTCTTTTCTTTAATAATCTGCTCCCTCATGGAAGTCTCTTTCAGCCGGGTCTCCAGGATTAGTTTATTGACGTTGCTCCTCCACATAAAAGCCACGCCTCCCAGCAGAAGGACACCCAGGGAGCCCAGGATCATTATGATATGCGACGGTTTGATGCTCCCCAGTATCTCTTCTTCGGGCAATACACTGAGAACGGAAATAGGCGTGTCTTGCACCGGCACATGAAAGGCTAACAGGTCCAGCCTGCCTTCGGAAAAGCGCAGCAGTTCAACGTGCGATCCCTGACTTTGCGCATTCGTCTGGTGCCAGGGTGATTTGCTCGATAAATCAAATCCTCCTGCAAATGGAGCCGCAAAGGCGGGCTTTCCAGTGCTGACGTATGTATTTGGCTTCGAAAGCTTTTGACAGGCGTTCAACCAGTGTGGGTTCCTGTAATTAAGCTGGAGAGGCAATGTAAGTGTATCGTTCTTGTACAGGAGGAAATCTCCCCGAGTGAATGACGATTCGTCATGTGGACGTATAAAACTGTCATATACCAACTGGAGTGGCAGCCAGGCAATGACCTTGCCGGCATAACTATTTTTAAAAAGACACGGCGCGGAGATCAGGACTTCGCCCGTTTCGGCTGTCACCGTGATCTCCGGGGAAGAAGAAGGAAGAATTAACGTTTGCTTTATGGCAGCTCCACGTTTAGCGGAGTCTGCCTCGGATGTGTCGACGAGAGGTTCGCCGGCCGCATCCAGGAAGACGATGCGCCTGTAAATCCTCTCGTTGGCCAGCCTGCGTTCATCGAGAACCCGCTCAAAATCCTCGGCAATGAACACCAGGCTGGCCTTCAGGCCGTATTCCATGGTCATCCCCAAGGCTTTGTTCTCGAAAAAAGCGCCAAGTTCACTACTGGCGGCAATGGTCTTGAGATCGTTTCGACGTTCGGAAAAAAAGTAACTGACCGCTTCCGCCCGTTTTTCGAGATTTCTGCCAAAGTCAATCAGGGCAAGCCCTTGCAGCTCATTTTGCGACAGATAGCTCTTACCGATAAGGAAAGCCATGAAGCCGGCAAGGAGTAAGGCTACCACGGCGGCGGCAAGAGAACTTTTGTTACCGAGGGCTTTATAAAGATGCATCATCTTGATAGCCCATTACAGTTGACTAACATTGGGCGGCAACGCAGAATTGACGGAGTCAAACACTTCCTCTGAATGGGCAACTGTGACTTCCTGCTGTTAAACAAACGTTGCGGACCTTGCCCTGTCAGGATTTTACCTGAAAAAACTCAGGGAAGTATTGAAAGACGGCAGGGTAATACTTCTTCACCAGCCGGCTGTATGTGCCGTCCTTCATGCATTTTTCGAAGAAACGATTGAAAGCGTCCCTGAGCTGCGGCGAAGACTTCGAAAAGGCATATGCCATGTCCTGGACGGGTGAAAGAGGCCCTATGATTTTGATGCGGCCGGGCCATTTCCTCAGTGCCACCAGGGTATCCGGAACATCCAGGAGCGTGTAGTCGGCCTCTCTGGCTAGAACCGCGGGGGCCAGATCGTTTAGACTTCCCTCAAACAGTTTTACTTTTGTCCCGGCTTCTTCCAGTCCATAAAGCGAGGGGTCAAGGCAGGTGTTCAGCTTTCCCAGAACATAGTACCCTTTGATGAGGGCTTTGACCGCATTGATGTCTTTTTCGATGTCTCCTGTGGGCCGTATTGGTTTAAGGGGCGATTCCGCCAAAGTCACCAGCCAAACCTGGGTGGGAAAAGTCGGAGTGGAAAAATCGACGATTTTTTCTCGCCATGGAATAATGGTAAATCCGGTGGCGATTATATCCCCTTTGACGGGTGACTCGCCAATTAGCTCGACTTTTTCGCCGTTTGGTTTGACACTTTTCCCTGTGAGGTCCGCAATAATCGATCCCCAGGATGTTTCAACGAATTCGTACCTCACACCGATTTCCTGAGCAAAAAGCCTGACAAACTCGATTTCCAGACCATCTCCGCCACCTGTAATAAAGTTGGCGTAAGGGATGCCGAGATGGCGCAAAACGCCTCTCTTCTGTATTTCGGGCAAATCGGCCGCGCACGCGCTGCCCACGAAAAAAAGCCCCACAATTAACGCCAGGACTAGTACCTTGTAACGTTTGTCGGGTGGGCACGGTTTCATCGTGCCCACCTTGGCGGGCGGCGCTCCGCTTCTGCCCACCCTACATATCCATGCGAAACAACCTGTGTTACAAGGTGCTGGTGCCGTTGTTAAACGGTGTGCCTTCAAAGAAAAACTTGCATTTTCCATTTTAATTTCCAGTGCTTGGCAAATAATCTCAATTCTTTGTGAACGCAGGTTTCTCCTCCTGCGCTCCTGGGTTTGCCTATTCGTTTTGATGCAAAATGCGGCAGAATGATTTTGCCCCTCTATCAAATTGCCTGAATACTATCAGAGACAAACTATTGTCTCAACTATTTGGGGCTATAATCTCATTATCGGAAGTCCGTGAGGAAGTCTTGAGCCGCGATTCGCCGCCAGTTTACGAATAGGCCTTGAGACACATATCTATGGCGTCACTTTTCTTTCAGGAAAGTGTCTGTGCTCCCGTCAACACCTCGGACAGGGCGATTTCGAGTTTGTTCAAGAGGCTATCCCGCTCATCATGCCGGTCTTCACTCAACGCATGTTCCAGATTCTTACTTGCCTCAAAGAGTGAAATGACGCATAGCTTTGTGGCAGGTCATGACCGGCCTGAGTTTATCCCGAGTGTGCGCTCACCGCCTGAAAAGTCTCCGGTGGCCTCGATTCGGGGGACAGGATGATGAAAGGGTTGACGATGCTTACCATTGAGCGGAATCCGTTCCCCCCTCGGAGATTTCTTCTTCGGGGCGGGCCGGGCTATCCCGGCCCCTGGATTCATTTGGAGATGATCCAGGTGAAATTCTCCGTATGCCTTCGTAAAGGAGGGGTTGCCCGTGAATGAACTGTCGTTCCAACACTATCTTCTCGGTCTCATTGCCGTCGCCAACAATATTCCGGCGATTCCTTTTTTCCTGGAGCTGTGTGAGGGGCTGGACTCCAAGGAGCAACATAAGCTGAGCATCATTGCCACCACCAGTTCCTTCATCACCATGATCACTGCTATGATCTGCGGTATGGCTATCCTGAACTTTTTCGAGATCAGCATCCATGCTTTCCGGATGGCCGGTGGACTCCTGCTGCTCAATACAGGGCTGGGGATGATGAAATCAACCAACCAGATGGTGGTGCAACGAAGCGAATTCTCCTTCTCGAAGATAATCTCCCTGGCGGTAATTCCGGTCTCGATCCCGCTCACGACGGGGGCGGGAACCATGTCCACGGTCATACTCTTTGCCCAGGGGATTCACCACTCTGCTACACTGTGGCTCAAGCTCGCGGCCGCGATCGTTTGCATGACGCTCATCATCTATTTCTCGTTCCGCTACTCCACGGAGATAATCAGGGTCCTGGGACACACGGGCATGGACGTCCTCGGCAAGGTCTTCGGCCTCATAACCCTGGCGCTGGGCATCCAGTTCATCATCATGGGCATCCAGGGGGCCTTTCCGAAGCTCATGTGACTTCTCAAAGCCGTTATTCCGAAATTATTAGACGCGGATGGGTGCAGCGTAAGCGGAACCCATCGATAACTTGTCGAACCGGCGGCGCATGGGTGCGTGCTCGATTGAACAAGCCGGTCCGACCCCACTGCCGCTCAGATATCCCTCAAGATATGCAGGGAATAATACCCAATGGGAATCATGCGAAAATCGGCGTTTCTAAAAATCCAAACATCCCATATGCTATTTTCGGCGATTTGAACCAGCAGGGCGCCTTGGACGGCAGCGATTGCCAACGCAGCCAAAACGGCAGGGGCGGCACATTCTATGTATTGAAAAACAAGGGGTTGTATGGCGGTTTGAAAAATTTGATTAAAGGAAAAACCGCGCCTGTCGTTAAATGATAGCTTGTCTGGCGAGCCGTTAGCCTGGCCCTGACCGCACTGTTTACATTCGGTTCCTCTCTTTCCTCGCATCTCCCCGTCTCCGCGTCAGTTTTTCTCCTCGCTCCTTGCTCCTGCTTTTTTCCGCTTCTATTACCGTTTCTATTGCCGCTTGTATTGCCGCTTCTATTGCCGTTTGGCGGAAAAAACCGGCCTGTTGTACTTTTGGATTGAGGGAAGCTGGTTGCATTTGTGCATCCGTTACCCCTGGTTTTCGTGTGTTTTGTGTCCTCCCACGGGACTGCATAACTCTCAAAAAAGGAGGTTTTTTAACCATGTCACCTGAATTCAGCCTGAATTTGCAGGACGGCCGGTTGCAGGACGGCCGGTTTCAAAAAGGGCAATCGGGCAACCCCAAGGGCAAACCCAAAGGGACCCGAAACAGGACCACGCTCATTGCCCAGTGTCTGCTCGAAGGTCAGGCGGAGGCCATCGTTGAAAAGATTGTCCAGTTGGCTTTGGCCGGCGATTTGACCTGTCTTCGGGTCTGCTTGGAGCGCCTCGTTCCTCCGAAGCGCGAGGCAACCATCGATATTGACCTCCCGGATATCAATGCCGCGGCGGATATCCCAAAACTATTCCCGGTCCTGACGGCAAAATTTCGCGAAGGAGGGGTAACCCCATCCGAGGCCAGGGTGTTGATCGATCTGGCCGAATCCATCCGCAGATTGTTTGAGGACACGGAGTTGGAAAAGCGAATCAGCGCGCTTGAAGAAGAAGCGCAATCGGGGAACGATTAGATGGCAAGATCGTTGGCAAGGCGGGTCAGGGCCTTGGAACTCGCCCGTGAAAAAAAAGCCGGGCCTGGCTCCGAAGCTTTGCTTAGGGAATTCTTGCACGAACTTGAGGAAGCCCGCAGGCAAACGCTCGCCGCCGGGAACGCGGGCTTTCCGCCCGAAACCCCGACTGCTGCGAAAACACCGGAATCTCCCGTTACACGGTAATTCCTGCCGGGGGGGCCTGAGGAGCGCTTACGAGCATGCATCCCGAGCGTGCATGCCGCGGTGATGACCGCACATCCGGTTTTGACTCCGAGACCTCAACTGAGAAAAACCATGAGGTCCACCGCGCTGGACTCCGTATGTCGATAGTGCATTGTCAACTTAGCTCTGACGCGACCAAACCGTCCGTCACTCCGGCGAAAGAGGCTGTGTCACAATTGTTGGGATCTTAAGAGATTCCCACTCAAAGGCGGAAATCTGGCGTTAATCAGAGCCCGTCTTCCCGGCGAAAGCCGGGAACCAGGGTCTTTTTTCCGCTTTTCTAACGCTTTCTGACTGTTTTCCCCATTGCTACACAGCCTCGAAAGAGGCTGTCTGGTTCGAAAATAGAAGCTTTTCATGGCTTCAGGGTGTCCCAATAGGGACATGAGCTACTGTGTCGCAATCACGATGAGTTGCTGTTCCCCCCCCTTTTCTAAAGGGGGGCAGGGGGGATTTTGGTTTTTTCGGTCCCATGTAAGCCATCAGAATTCTGGTTAATCGCACTTTCCAAAAGGAGGAAATAACCTTTCCAAATGGGATTTTTCGGGATCATTCCTGAATTGTGACACAGTCTCGAAAGCCGGAATCCAAAAGTCTTTCAGTATACTCATGGTGCTGCCCGCAGCTTTCGCTGGGAAACGTCCTTTAGAAACTTTGATGACAAAGAAGCAGATCATGATGCAAAGGCCGCTTGAAGCACAGTTTGGCCACCAGTTGCCGCAATCGGAAACCGGGTTTCCGTCCCTCGCTTTTCCCAACAAAAATGTTGACAACAGATTTGTTGGGAAATGATTCTCCTGCCCTGTTTGATGGCTAATCTTGCCGCGCGAGGATATGCGGAAAAGGCCCTTGAACTTTTGATTCAATCACCCTCGGCTGAACTGCTTGAGCCCCTTATTGCCGGAATTCGCATCTACCTCGGGGAAGAGGTCCGGATTGCCACCGAAATCCTGGAGGTCGGGAAAGACGTGGCCGAACGAATCAGAGAGCGGTCCGGTACGCCAAGCTGAAAAGCTGGGAAAAGGGAGCATTTCCGACGCCCCCTTTATATTTGTGCGGATCGCCTCCCTCGGCGCTAATTCCTCGCCGTCCCCGGTAGTGGATCATCGATTTTCCGGTGACATGGGGGTTGCTGCCGGGCTTCCGTAGGGTCTGTACTCGAAGGTGTGTGGAAAATACGCTCAACCACGTATTTTCTTCTTTTTCCACTTGACTTAAGTTCACAACGGGACGATACATTGTATAAACAAGAAACGAGAGGAGGATGATATGCAGACAATTAAAAAATGGGGGAATAGTCTTGCCCTGAGAATCCCCATGGCGCTTGCATCTCAGTTGAATATAGCCGAGAACTCCACGGTAGAGTGCAGTGTATTTGATGGCCAACTTTTGGTCAAGCCTGTCCGCCGCAACCCCAAGTATCGCCTCTGTGACCTTCTTGCTGGAATCAACAGTGAAAATCGTCACGAAGACGTGGACACTGGTGAACCACGCGGGGGTGAAGTCTGGTGAGTTTATACATCCCTGACCGAGGAGATGTTGTCTATTTGGACTTCAACCCTCAAGCTGGCCATGAGCAAGCAGGCAGAAGACCTGCGCTTGTATTGTCGCCTGAGGCCTATAACCGGAAGACGGGGTTTGCGATTCTATGCCCTATCACAAACACAATTAGGGGCAATCCCTTTGAGGTTTTGATACCGGATGGGTGCATGGTGACTGGTGCCGTCTTGGCTCATCAGATAAAGAGCCTGGATATTGCGGCCGGACGGTGCGAATACGGGTGTGGCATACCCCAAGAAGTTCTCGAAGAGACCTTGGAGAAAATCTCCGCTATTCTTTTCCAAACATGCTGACTTTGTTTCTCTCCATTTTAATCCGCCAACTTCGCAATATTTTCCACCGTCCAAAGACCCGTCCCCGACTTCTATTGATTCTCTGAGGGCTGTATGTTAAGTAATATCGTTTATGTGTGAAATTAAGCGCAGGATTTTACAAATTTTCGGGGCATTTTAATCCAAAGAACGATGGAAGGTGAAGCTTGCACGAACTCTCGATTGCCGAGAGCCTGCTGCGGATAATTGTCGATGAATCGAAGAAGCACGGGCTGGAGCGCATAAGCAAAATAAAACTTCAGATCGGCAAATTTACGGCCGTGATTCCGGATTCGCTTAACTTCTGCTTCGAAATGGTGAGCGAGGGCACGGTGGCCGCAGGGGCGCGGATTGAAATAGAGACCGTCGGCGTCACGGCGAAATGCGACAAGTGCGATAGTTCTTTCGAAGTTGAAGACCGGGTATTCTTGTGTCCCCGCTGCGGTGAGCCTGCCCTGGAGCTGCTCAGCGGGCGGGAGCTTTCAATATTGAGTATTGAGGGTGAAACGGGAGAGGAAGATGACGGAAATTCAAGTTCCTGTTGTTCGTAATATTCTTCAAGCCAATGAGCGGCTTGCGGCGGAAAACCGCAGGCGGTTTGACGAAGCCGGCATCTTCGTGGTGAACCTCATGAGTTCGCCCGGCGCCGGGAAGACTTCTCTGCTCGAAAAAACAATCGAGGCACTGACGGGTCGGATGGGGATCGCCGTAATCGAAGGCGACCTTCAGTCTTCCTACGATGCCGAGCGTATCAGGAAAAAAGGCGTCCAGGCCGTGCAGATCAACACGGATGGCGGCTGTCACCTGGACGGCAATATGATACAGATCGCGCTGGAATCCCTCGACCTGTCGAAGGTGGACCTGCTCATAATCGAAAACGTCGGGAACCTGGTTTGCCCTGCCGAGTTCAACCTGGGCGAGCATGAGAAAATCATGATATTGAGCATCGCCGAAGGTGACGACAAGCCGATAAAATATCCTCTGATGTTTCAGATCTGTTCCGTCGTTCTGGTGAACAAGATCGACCTGCTGCCTTACACCGACTGCGACCTGGGGAAAATCCGCGAAAGGGTCAGGCAGTTGAATGCCAGGGGAAAAATTATGGAAATTTCCTGCAGGACCGGAGAGGGTTTTGCTCCCTGGCTTTCATGGGTCGAGGAAAAAGTGGGCGAGCACCGCAAACTCCGGGCGGGCAAACATCAATAGTGAATCCCTCAACTGAAGAAACACCCCCTCAAAATCAAGGCGCATCTTGCGGGGATACGGGACGCCGCGTTCAGGTCAAGGTCCAGGGAATCGTACAGGGCGTCGGTTTTCGGCCCTTCATCTACAAACTGGCGATGCACTGGGGGCTGAACGGCTGGGTTCGAAACCAGTCCGACGGCGTGGAAATCGAGGTGGCCGGCCCGGCTGCATCGGTGAAGGATTTCATAAGTTCGATTTCCAGTGAAACTCCTCCCTTGGCCAGGATCGTTAAAGTTGAAATAACCGATCTTCCCTATGCCCGTATCGAAGGTTTCAAGATAATCACCAGCCTTGCCCTTCAGTCGCGCGCGACTCTTATTTCGCCCGATGTGTGTACCTGCTCCGACTGCCTGCGCGAGCTTCTCGACCCCGGGGATCGAAGGTTCCGCTATCCCTTTATCAACTGCACGAACTGCGGCCCGCGCTACACGATAATAAAGGACATCCCGTACGACCGGGATAAGACCACCATGGCGCATTTCAAGATGTGTCCCGAATGCCGCCGCGAATACGACGACCCCCTCGACAGGCGCTTTCACGCCCAGCCGAACGCCTGCTGGGACTGCGGTCCGCAGGTATGGTTGGAAGATGCGCGGGGAAACAGGATCGTAGACCGCGACGAGGCGATTGCAAAAGCCGTGGAACTGCTCGATCGCGGGGCCGTTGTGGCCGTTAAGGGTCTCGGCGGGTTTCACCTCGCGGTGAAAGCAACCGATGAGGCGGCCGTGAGCCGGTTGCGTGGCCGGAAAATACGAGAGGAAAAGCCCTTTGCCGTGATGTTCCCGGAGCTTGAAGACGTGAGGCGGGTTGCGCTCCTGAACGGCGAGGAAGAAAAGCTGCTGGTAAGCCCGGCAAGACCCATCGTGCTGCTGGCGAGGCGAGAAGATTCATCCGGTCTGGCCTCGAGCGTTGCGCCCGGGAACAGGTATCTTGGGGTTTTTCTCCCATATGCGCCGGTGCATTTTTTGCTTTTTGCCGGAGCGCCCTACCGCGCGCTGGTGATGACCAGCGGCAACCAAAGTGATGAACCGATTGTCATGCAGAATGAGGATGCGCGGAAGCACCTTGACGGAATTGCCGATTATTTTCTTTTTCATGACCGCGATATCTACATGCGGTGCGACGATTCCGTGAGCAGGGTATTGACGGGTGAAGTCCGCCCGATTCGCCGCGCTAGGGGGTACGCCCCCCAGCCGGTTTTCCTGCGCGATTCCGTTCCTTCGATCCTGGGCGCCGGCGCCGAACTCAAGAATACCGTCTGCCTCACGCGCGGCAGGGAAGCTTTTGTAAGCCAGCACATCGGCGACCTGGAAAACCTCGAAACCCTGCGTTCGTTCGAGCATTCGATCTCCCATCTGGAGCGCATTCTGGAGATCGCGCCCCAAATGATCGTGCACGACCTGCACCCCGATTATCTTAACACCCAGTGGGCGCTCGGGCAGAGTGAACTCCCGACAATGGCGGTCCAGCACCACCACGCCCATATAGCCGCGGTGATGGCGGAACGCGGACTGGAAGGGGCGGTCGTGGGTCTGGCGCTCGACGGGACCGGGTTCGGCACCGATGAAACGATCTGGGGCGGGGAAATCCTTCGCGTGGATAATCGCGGGTTCGAACGGCTCGGCCATTTTCGGCAGGTGCTCCTGCCGGGAGGGGCCAGGGCCATAAAAGAACCCTGGCGCACCGCTCTCAGCTATCTCTGGAGTCTCGACCCCGGAAATGTCGAGCGCGGATTCGCCGATTTTCTCTCCGCTTGGCCGGAGCGCGAAGTCAAAATAGTTCTGCGGATGTTGGACCGGAGACTGAACTGCCCTCTCACTTCGTCCTGCGGCAGGTTCTTCGACGCCGCCGCCGCCCTTTGCGGCATACGCGCTTCGATAAATTACGAAGGGCAGGCGGCCATAGAACTCGAACAGGCGATAGAACCGGATGAGGGAATCTACGAAGGCAGGCTGGAAAGCGGTCCCGGTTCCATTCTGATAGACCAGTTGCCGATTATAGAGGCTTTGATCGAAGACGTCCGGCGAGGTGTCCCGGCAGGCAGGATCGCCGCCCGCGTTCATAACGGCGCGGTTCGAACTCTGGGCCGGGCGGCTCTGATGGCTGCTGAAAGAACCGGTCTTAACCGCATCGCCCTCAGCGGTGGAGTTTTTCAGAACGCCTATCTGTCGCAAAGGTTGGAAAAAGAACTGGCTGGATATGGCCTGGAGGTTTACGGGCATATCGAAGTCCCCGCCAACGATGCCTGCATTTCGCTCGGTCAGGCGTGGATCGGCGCCTGGAAGATAATGGAGGGGCAAGAAGACTGATACTTCAAAATTTTGAAGAATACTGTGATTTACCCCTTTCCATATTTTTTTTCTGGAGATATGGAACCCAAGACAAGTCAAGGAGCCGTTGTAAATGAAATATATGGATGAATACAGGGACCCTGAGCTGGCGAAGGTCCTTATCGAAGGACTTCAGCACCGGTCCTATTCCAGGCCCGCGATCAGGCTTATGGAAATCTGCGGCACGCACACCGTCGCGATCTTCAGATCGGGCCTCAAACAGCTTCTGCCGCCGCAAATACAGCTCATAAGCGGCCCGGGGTGCCCTGTGTGCGTGACGGCCAACGAGGACATTGACAGGGCGATATGGTTTTCCCGGCAGCCGGGGGTAATAATGACGACCTTCGGGGATTTGATGCGGGTGCCCGGATCGTTTTCGTCGCTCCTGGTGGAAAGAAGCAAAGGGGCCGATGTCCGGATGGTCTACGCCACCCTGGACGCGCTCCAGATCGCCCGCGAAAACCCTGACCGTCAGGTCGTTTTCATTGGCATAGGCTTTGAAACTACCGTGCCGACCGTCGCCGCGGCAATCCACCAGGCTTCGAAGCTGGGCGTGGACAACTTTTCGGTCTTTTCGGCGCACAAGCTGCTGCCGCCCGCGATGAGGGTGCTGCTGGAGGCCAAAGAGGTCAAGCTGGATGGTTTCCTGTGTCCCGGTCATGTCAGCATAATAATCGGAGCGGCCGCATACGAGGAAGTTGTGAAGAACTACGGGGTGCCGTGCGTTATTACCGGCTTCGAACCGCTTGACATTCTTCAGGGGATCTCCACTCTGGTCGATCAGGTGGAGAGGGGCGTTGCCGAAGTTTCGAATCAATACCGCCGGGCCGTTACGTGGGAAGGAAACCCCGCGGCGAGAAAGCTTATGGACGAAATATTCGAACCCGTGGATTCCACCTGGCGGGGCATCGGGGTCATTCCTCTGAGCGGACTCGGTTTTCGCTCGAGCTGGAAAAAGTTCGATGCGACCGAGCGGTTTTCGATGCCGGTGATCGAGGTCAGAGAGCATCCGGGGTGCCGGTGCGGAGAAGTGCTTCGGGGCGTCTTGACTCCGCCGCAATGCGGACTTTTCCGTAAGGTATGCACGCCTCAGGACCCGAAGGGACCCTGCATGGTGTCGGGCGAAGGGACCTGCGGGGCCTACTACAGATACCACAACGAATGATTGGAAATCGGATTCCGGCAAACCGGAAAACCCGGCCCGGACCTCCAGGACTGCCCAGGGGATAGCCGAATGCAACCAGCTCTTATTCAACTCGATCAGGGAAGCGGCGGGCGCGCCATGCACGAACTTATCGAAACTCTTTTCATAAGCGCCTTCGACAATCCGCTTCTGGCAGAAAGAAACGACAGCGCGGTCTTCAAAGTCCGGGAAGGATCCTTGGCGATGACCACGGATTCTTATGTGGTCGACCCCATCTTTTTTCCGGGGGGTAATATCGGAAGTCTTGCCGTCCACGGGACGGTAAACGACCTGGCGATGCGGGGGGCAAAGCCGCTCTACATAACCGCCGGGTTTATCCTGGAAGAGGGGCTCGCTTTCGACGATCTGAAAAAAATAGTGGGGTCGATGGCCGAGGCCGCCAAGGCCGCCGGTGTGCAGATAATCGCCGGCGACACCAAGGTGGTGCCGAAAGGCAAGGCCGACAAGGTCTTCATCAATACGTCGGGAATCGGGATCGTCCCGGCTGGAATCGACATTGACGGCAGGAATGCCCGGCCGGGCGACCAGGTCCTCATCAACGGCACGATGGGCGATCACGGCATGGCGGTGCTTTGCAAACGGGAGGGTCTTGCGTTCGAAAACGAAATCAACAGTGACGCGGCCGCCCTCAACGGCCTGGTGGACCGAATTCTGGAGGCTTTCTCCGGTGTTCATGTCCTTCGCGACCCCACCAGGGGCGGCGTGGCGACCACCCTCAACGAGATTGCCGGGCAGTCGCGCGTCGGCATCCGCCTGTTCGAGGAAGCGCTTCCCATCAGGGAAGACGTGCTTGGCGCCTGTGAAGTGCTGGGGCTCGATCCCCTTTATGTGGCAAATGAAGGAAAAGTTCTCGTGATTGTTCCTGCCCATGGCGCCGACGCGGTGATGTCGGCCATGAAGTCGCATCCGCTCGGGAGCGGGGCATGCCGCATAGGGGAGATTGTTGACGACAATCCGGGAAGGGTCTTTCTCAGGACCCGGATTGGAGGCCATCGCCTTGTGGATATGCTGCGGGGCGAGCAGCTTCCCCGGATTTGCTGATTGGCCAGTCCTTTAGAAAGCCCGGTTCGAAACATCTAATGTTAATCAAGTCCAAATGCATATCAGGCAGAAAAGGGACTAAATGCCTTCTCTGCGGCAATAGTCTCGATAATATTCCTACCTGCATAGGGATTTGCCCTTCCTGCGTCAGGAACCGCCCTGAGGAGTCCGCGGGCCGGATCGACGAGGTCCATGCGGGTTCGAGGGAAATGTTCGGCCTGCCCACGCGTGCCGTGGTCAAGGAAGGCGGAATCGAATGCAAGCTGTGTTTTATGCAGTGCAAACTGGGAAAGAACCAGAAAGGGTATTGCGGAATAAGGCACGGCTGTGAATCGAGCATGTGCAACGACGGCCGCACCCGTGGCCTTGTATCCACCTACTACGATCCCCTCCCGACGAATTGCGTTGCCGACTGGGTCTGCGCGGGAGGTACCGGGGCGGGATATCCCGTCTTCGCCCACGACCGCGGCCCTGAGGTCGGATACAACAACCTGGCCGTCTCTTTCGAAGCATGCAGTCTCAATTGCCTCTATTGCCAGAACTGGTCGTTCAAAAAAGCCCATCTTTCCCCCAGATGGTCGAAGGTCGAAACCCTGGTAAGCGCCGTAAAAGAAGATACAAGCTGTATATGCTTTTTTGGCGGCGACCCCGCTCCGCAACTGCCTTATGCGCTTCGTGTCAGCCATGCGCTTTTGAAGAAGAAACCCGGCAGAATTCTGCGGATCTGCTGGGAAACGAACGGGTCGTCGCGGCTTTCCGGCTTAAAGGAGATGATCCGGCTTTCCCTGAAGTCGGGGGGCTGCGTGAAGATCGACCTCAAAGCCTGGGACCCTGGGACTCATCGGGCCCTTTGCGGGTGCGGCAACTCGAAGATACTGGACAATTTCGCCAGAGCCGCCGAATGGTCCTCGGAACGCAAAACTCCCCCCGCCCTGGTAGCCAGCACGCCCCTTATTCCCGGATATATCGATGAATACGAGATTTACGGGCTGGCCTCCTTTATCGCGCGAATAAATCCCGATATTCCCTACGCCCTCCTCGGTTTTGCGCCGCAATTCCTGATGGACGACTCTCCCACCACCTCCCAGGCCCAAGCCCAGGCATGCCTTAATGCGGCCAAACAGGCCGGCCTCACCAGGATTCGTATCGGAAACGAACACCTGCTCTGTTGATCCATTGCGAAAAGAGTCAAAAAGATTCCCGCGCGAAGCCGCGAAGGCGCGAAGAAAAAAAGAATTGTCGGTGGCGATTTAACCGGTTTGTTTCTCTATTCGATTTATACTCGGATCTTCGCGTGGACGGATATCAGAGGTACTCGTCCCGCGCATCGAAACTTCCTTCGAACCGGTGGCCGGCTTCAGACCAAAAACGGGCGTGGAAAGTTCATGCTAATGGGATATACTGAATGGCAATTATGATTCGGGTAGTTCATGCATTTCATCTGTCAGGTAAAGGGCTGGATTGAGCGAAACAGAAGGCAAGACATGCTGCGGCAGGGACGAAGTTCTGCCTGGGGCCGGGGAAAACCGGGACGGTATTTTTGTGCCTTCGATATTCCCTCCAGCCCCCACGCCCCCGTGCTGACCGCCTAAACCCGTAAAGGCCCGGCAGGGCTTTCCCCGTTTGAATCAGCCGTTTGTTTCCGGGTCAATCGAGACCCCAAACGGAAAAACGCCGGTCGTTGAATCAATACTTCGCTTCCGGGACAGGCTCGGCTTTGTCAAGGTGCGCTGCGGCATTGGGCGAATGAACTACAGAGTCGATCCGGGGTTGTACGCGCTGGGGTCTCCGGATGCGGATTCGCCTGTGTTTGTCTCCGCAAATTTCAAAATGAGTTTCGATCGCCTGCGGGAAGCCCTCCCCGGTAAAAATGCCTGGATACTGGTGCTGGATACCGATGGAATAAACGTCTGGTGTGCCGCTGGAAAAGGGACCTTCGGCGACGCCGAACTAACCGGTCGAATCGGAGCGAGCGGGCTGGCCGATGTCGTTAGGCATCGAAATGTCATTATCCCGCAGTTGGGCGCGCCGGGCATATCGGCCCACGAGGTGCGGCGTCTATCCGGATTCAAGGCGATTTACGGTCCGATTCGGGCCTCGGACCTGCCGGTTTTCCTGGAATCCGGGATGAAAGCCTCACCCGGCATGCGCATCAAGACCTTTTCGATGGGCGAGCGGCTGTCCCTGGTCCCGGTTGAAATGATCCACGCGTTCAAAACGCTTCTGTTGATTCTGCCCGTCATATTTGTGTTGAGCGGATTCAGCGGCGCGGGCGGGTTCGTGTCCAACGCGCTTCGGCTCGGAGCACTCAGCGCCTTTGGACTGGTCATTGCCGTACTGGCCGGATGCCTTTTAACTCCTGCGCTTCTCCCCTGGCTTCCCGGACGGGCCTTTTCACTCAAAGGCGTATGGCCCGGAATCGCCTGTGCGCTCTTTTTCCTGATGTTAAGCAATACCTGGAGCGCTCCGGCCGCTGCCGGAGTGCTGTGGTCCATTGCCTGGATGCTGATAATTCCGGCCGTTTCGGCTTACCTGGCCATGAACTTTACCGGGTGCTCGACTTTTACTTCTCTTTCCGGTGTAAAGAAGGAGATGAGGACCGCGGTGCCGGTGCAGATCTCGGTATTGGCGCTGGGAATTGTTTTCTGGGTGATTTCCCTTTTTACCTGATCGAGGTTTTATGGGCAGATTCGTCTATCTTAAAGACGTAGTGACTTTGAAACTCAACCCCGAGGCATGTTCGGGTTGCGCCATGTGCGCGATCGTGTGTCCCATGGGTGTGTTCGAAATTTCCAATGGACAGGCGCAAATATCGGACAGGGACTCCTGCATCGAATGCGGAGCATGCGCCCTCAACTGCCCGTCGGGCGCTCTTTCCGTGCGGACCGGCGTAGGCTGCGCCACCGCTGTGATTAACAGTATGCTGGGATTCAAGACCTCGGGCTGCGACTGCTGCCTGTCGGGGACAATGATGAATGAGGAATGAGGCTTCATCATTCATCATTCTTTTTCCTCTGCTTTCGCGCATTTATTTTCGAAATCAGCAGTGGCAGAAATTCCATGCAGTCCTCGACCACACCGATGTCTACCTGCTGGAAAACCGGGGATGCCGGATCGTTGTTTATAGCTATCATGAGCTTCGCCCCCGTAATCCCCACCATGTGCTGCTGCTCTCCCGAGATGCCGACCGCGATGTAGACTTCGGGACTGACCACTTTACCGCTCTGGCCGATCATGGTGTCCAGAGGCGCCCTCCCTTCATCCACTACCGGTCGGGTGCACCCAAAGGCGGCATCAGTTATCTGCGCCAACTCCCGGAGCGTTTCCCATCCTTCTGCGCTGCATGCGCCGGCGCCGCCCGCTATGACTACTTGCGCATCTTCGAGTTGAACACCCGATGATGATTCCCGGACCACTTCCAGGGTCCGGACCCGTAATTCAGCCGGTTTCGGCACAGGGACAAGGACTGTTTCCCCCTTTCGGCTCTTGTCAGGTTCGGGGGTTTTAAAAACACCCCTTGCGACAGTGGCCATCTGCGGACGTTTTTCGGGACAGACTATGGACATCAACCCCCCGTATGCGGGGATCAGTTGCTCAAGGTTTTTGTTCTTATCGTGCCTGAGGCCGGTGCAGTGGGCGGCAAGGCCGGTAGACAACCCGGCCGCGACCAGAGGGGCCAGTTCGCGCCCCATCGGTGTCGAACCCGTCAGGATGATTTCAGGGCCATGCTGGCGGGTCAGGGAGCAAACGATGTCCCTGTAGATTTCGCACTGATAGAGCTCAAGCGCTGGGTCATCAGCGAGAAAAACCCGGTTGGCTCCTGCCGCCGTCAACTTCCTGGCGGATTCCTCCAGATTGTGCCCCAATAATACGGCTTCACATGCGACGCCGAGTTCGTCGGCCAGCTCCCTCGCCTTTCCAAGGAGCTGAAGGGATACGGTCTCCAATTCACAGCCGGCCTGCTCAGCGATGACCCACACCGGACCGAAGCTTCCGTTCATAGATTTACACCTTTTTTACCTTTGAATGCGCAAAACGGCGGGCACACGAAGACGAAACGACATGTTTCAAATGATCCCGGCTTCATCAAGCCGGGACACCAGCATGTCGGCTTTTTCTTCCGTTTTTCCCTGAAGAATTTCAACGTTTCTTCTTTTTTCGACGACACTCATCTCGGAAACGATTGTTGGAGAGCCTTTGGCTCCAGCCATCCCTTGGGGAATTCCGACAGTATCGAGGTCCCATTGCTCAATCACTTTTTTGCGGGCTTTGATGATCCCCGAAAAACTGAGGGCCCTGGGTTGGTTCAGCTCCCTTGTCACTGTCAGCAGGGCGGGTAACCGAACTTGCACCCTGCGGTACCCGTTTTGCCAGTCTGAAATTACGAGCCATTCATTCGATTCCCGGTTTTCGATTTTACGGACCATGGTTACAACGGGAATGTCCAAGAAGGCGGCAATTTGCGGGCCCACCCATTCGGTAGCGCCGTCGCTGCTCGCCATGCCACAGAAAACCAGGTCGAACGAGCCTGCTTTTTCTATGCCCTTGGCAAGGGTAAACGCGGTGGCAAATGCGTCCGCTCCCGCGAAGGCCCTGTCGCACAAAAGAATTCCACGGTCGGCGCCCAGCGCCATGCACTCCTTTACGATGCTTTCAGCAGCAGGGGGCCCCATGCTGATCACGCTGACAAATCCGCCGGAAGATTCCTTCAGCTCAAGGGCTGCCTCCAGCGCATTCTTGTCCAGGAGGTTGACTGCCAGGGGCACGTCGCTCCGCATCAGAGTTTTCGTGGCCGGGTCAATCTTTATTTTGTAAATCTCTTTGGGATCCGGAACGGCCTTGACGCACACGATAATATTCATCGTATTTCCAGAGATCGGGTTTAAGTTTTCAGATTTTGGTTCTCAATCGGCCAAATAAAACAACTCTAAATGTGTGGGCCGGTGACCCGGATATGCGAAGTATCCGGGCCGGGCCGCCCACACTTAAAGAAGGAGAAATTGGCGCCCCCGGCGTCTTCCCTTGGCGGCTTCGAATGAGATCAGCCGAGCACCCACCGGGCAATTATCACTTTCATTATGTCGCTGGTTCCTGCGGAAGGTCCGAGCACGAAAGAGTCGCGCAGAAAACGGGTCACGGCATATTCTTCCATGCAGCCGTAGCCGCCATGAATATCCGCAGCCATCTTGGCGGCCCTCTGGGCGGCTTCAGTGGTAAAATACTTGGCTACCGCAAATTCGTTACTGCTTCTCTCTCCACGGTCCTGCATCGCCGCGGCCCTGTATGCGAGAAGACGGCCGGCTTCCAGGTCAATTTTCATATCGGCCAGTTTGTTCTGAATGGTCTGAAGATTACTGATCGGCTTCCCATAGAGAACTCTCTCGTTGGCGAATTTAACCGCAGACTCCAGACAGGCGGTCTGCAGCCCGAGCGCGCAGCCGACCATACCGCCGCGTCCCACATCCCCAATGGCTGCCATGCTGACCCGCAGTCCCTTCCCCTCCTCGCCAAGGAGCCTTTCAGGGGATACCGTGCACTTCTCAAGGCTCAGCTCGCCCGTGTTGCAGCCCTTCATTCCCACTTTATGTTCTTCGTGAGTGGCTTTGAAACCGTCCATTCCCTTTTCGAGGATGAAGGCGGAAAATGCCTTCGGGTTGTTCGCGTCTTTGGCGACAACTGTAATGATGTCGGCAATATGAGCATTGGTTATGAAACACTTGCGTCCCGTAATGACGAAATTGTCTCCGTCCCTGGAATAAACGGTTCGACCGCCGGTCGGGTCCGATCCCCCGGTTGGCTCTGTTACTGCCACGGTCGAGAGTTTTTGTCCGGAGGCAAGTTTTGGTAGGTATGCTTTCTTCTGGGCTTCACTCCCAAATCGGACGATCGGGTCAATACCCAGTGCAAAGACCTGCAGCATCATGGCCGTGGCCACGGAAATCCGGCTGATCTCCTCAAGAGCGATCATCCTTGCGACGAAACCAAGCCCAAGCCCGCCATATTCCTCCGGGATGGTGATTGCAAGCATCTCGGCTTCGGCCAATGCTTTAACCAGGTCAGGCGGTACCTTGCTCGTTTTTTCCATTTCAGGCACAAAGGGCGCCACGCGGTTTTCCGCGAATTCCCGAGAGGCCTTTCTGAACATCTCTTGCTCTTCGGTAAACGTGAAATCAATCATTGCATCCTCCTCCTGCGAGTTTGGGCGTAATACTGGGCTGTAAGACTGGAATTATGTCAAAAGAGGTGTTTCACTAAAAAGACATTTTACTGAATGATTCGGAGTTGAACCGGTTCAGCAGGGCGCTAAGCGCTTTCACTTCCCCCCCGCTGTATAATTACCTCCTGTTTTTGACTAAAGTCAAGGCATCCGGGCAATTCAGCGATTATTTTAAAACCGGTTTTTAATGTTTGGTCCCGCCCTTTGCGGGACTGGTTGAACCGGAAAGCAAGGAGTCGGGAAAAGGAGGCAGGTATGAAACGAGTTGATTTGTATGCCGAAAACGGGTTTTCGGACCGGAATTTCAAGAACTTCACGGTGCACGATTCTCCCTATTTCAAGATACTGAACTTCAATTTCAAAGCCGGACAGGAATTGCCGCTTCATTCGCACGATGTTGAGGGGCAGGTAAGCATTGCCGTCCTGGAGGGCGAAGGTGAGTTTGTCGGAGACAAAGGAGCGGTCCTCGAGGCCAAACCCGGAAACGTTCTGATCTCGGATATCAGCGAGCCTCACGGCCTGAGAGCAAAAACTGACATGCGGGTGCTGGTGACGATAGCACCTCCGATTTGAGGCGTCAAAACCCTCTCATCCATTCCGGTTTAAGGGCTGCCTGGCCGTTCAGGGCTCCGTCCAGCAGGTCGAGGGCTTTTTGCTTTTCTGCCGGCATCCTGACCCTGAGCGGCAGGTAATTCGAGGCGTGATTGGCAAAGAAAAGGCCTCGCGTCATGTCGGTGTAAAAGAGCATCTCCCTCAGTTCTCGAAGCATCTCCTGGGGGGTGAGCAGATCGAATTGACCGTTTCGCACCTGTTCGGACAGGGGGGTGCCGGGGTAGATCATCAGCGTGAGCACTCCGATGTAGTTGGGATCGATTTTTGAGAGGGCCAGTCCGGTTGCGCGAGCATGTTCGATTGATCTGTCCCGGCCGGCAAGCCCGAGGATGACCATAACGGAGAGCTTCATTCCGGCGTCCAGGATCTTGCGTCCGGCCTCGATCATCCGTTCAGGCGAATGGCCTTTTCTCATGTGCTCCAGTGTCTGTCCGTCTCCACTCTCCAAACCGAAATAGGCTATTTTCAGCCCAAGCTCGCGAAGTTGGGCAAGTTCCTCCCCTGTTTTTCGCAGGATTCCCTTTGCATTTGCATAGATTCCAACACGCTGAATCCAGGGCATCTTTTCCCTGATGCGGGTCAATATCCTTACAAGCCTTTGTTGCGGAATAATAAGAGCGTCGCCGTCGATCAAAAAGACCCTCCTTGCGAACTGGAAGTTCTTGGAGGCGTAATCGATGTCCGCCTCAATTATGGCGTCGTCCTTTATCGTGAACCTTTTGTCCTTATAGGCGCCGCAAAACGAGCACTTGTTGTGTGAGCATCCGAGGGTGACCTGAAGCAGTATGCTGTCAGCTTCGCTCGGCGGCCTGATTATAAAGCCTTCGTAGTGCATTCCTTCCATACCCGGTCTCCGCATATTGAGATGGATTCTGTCAAAACATTATAGCCTCATTGAAAAAAATGGAATACGATCAGCGCCGTAAATTCATTTTGATGGACGGCAGGCTAAAGTGCATGGAATACCATATTCCCAGGCTTCCTGAAAACGCCAAGTGCAAACGGTGCCGGTCGAGGGGTGAAATAAGGCTGCCAAGCCACAATACGATCTGGTGTGCCGGCTGCTTCATCTCTTATTGTGAACGTGCCGTTGTCAGGGCGATGAAAGCGTTCGGGATCACCACCGATGTGGAGATCCTCGTGGCGGTTTCGGGCGGCAAGGACTCGCTCGCTCTCTGGAACATACTGAACAGCCTTGGATACCGGACTCGGGGCCTCCATGTGAATCTTGGAATCGAAGGCTTTTCGGAAGCCTCAGTGGATGCCGTAGCTCAATTTGCGGAGGAGAGAAACCTCACTTGGGCTCAGTATTCGCTCAAAGAGGTTTTCGGCTGGACAATTGATGAAATTCACTGCCGGCTCAGGCGCAGCATCTGTTCCGTATGCGGCGCAGTGAAGCGTCAGATGCTCAACCGCCTCACCGCTCGAGAGGGATACCGGGTCCTTGCTTCCGGGCACAACCTGGACGATGAAGCGGGGCGTCTTCTCGGCAATTTACTCAGGCACCGTAACTATTACATCGAAAAACAATACCCTTATCTGCCCTCCACTCATCCTCTTTTTGCTACAAAAATGAAGCCGCTTTACCGGTTGGAGTCGGCAGAACTCCGCGCATACTGCCATTTTGCGTCAATTCGACCGCTGAGCGATTCGTGTCCCCGTTCGCGTGGGGCTACCAGTCATTTCGTCAAAGGAGCCCTCCAGTTAATGGAAGAAAAAATGCCGGGTACCAAGCGGGATTTTTATTTCACGTGGCTCAAACAGCGCCGGCCTCCTGTTCCTTTTGACGGTGAAGGTATTTCGCGCTGCCGCGAATGTGGAGAGCCTGCGTTTATGGAGGTTTGCGGGGTGTGCGCCATTCGGGCCATGTTGAATGCGGGCAGGAAACGGACCTGTAACGGGGAAGCCCGAGATGAATAAAGTCCCGGTATCGGTTGCGATCATTACGAAAAACGAGGAAAAGGACCTGCCGGGTTGCCTGGACAGCGTTTCATTCGCCGCTGAAGTGGTGATTGTGGATTGCGGGAGCACCGACCGGACGGGAGATATTGCCCTGAAGTTCGGCGCCAGGTGGTTTGTGGAGCCCTGGAAGGGCTACGGACCACAGAAAAACAGCGCTCTTGACAAGTGCGTGAACGAATGGGTGTTGATACTCGATGCCGACGAACGGGTTCCGGAAAATACCGTGCGCAGGATTGCCGAACTGCTTTCCGGAAATAACCTTGCCGACGGCTATTCGTTCAGGTGGAAAAATTTCTTCCACGGGAAGTGGATCAAATCCACGGACTGGTGGCCCGACGAACATGTCAGGCTCGTCAGAAGAAGCAAATGCAGACTCGACGGGCTGACTCACGAAAGGCTCGTCGTGGACGGCCCCACAGCTAAATTGTCCTGCTGCATCGAGCATTTCAGCTACACGTCCTACTCGGAGATCTTCAGAAAACTCGACGACTATTCCACTGAACTCGCCGCACAGATGCATTCCGAGGGAAAACAGGCAGGGCCGATGGATGCTTTCATGCATGGCGCATGGATGTTTTTCAGGAACTATATCCTCAAGTTGGGATTCACAGCGGGGTTTGACGGGTTTGTAATTTCGCTGTCGAAGGGAATGGGAACTTTCCTGAAATACGCCAAACTGTATGAAATGAGAAAATATTCCGCACACTCATTGTAAGCCGGGATTCCAGAGATCGTCCGATGCTGCTCATTCTTGCTTATCACCGCGCCGGTTGCGGCAAGTACAACAATCCGGTACCGGTGTTGAGGTCTCATCTCGAATACCTGAAACGCAACTTCCACATGGTTATTCCGGGGGAGCCTTTGCGCCCGCGTCAACTCAATGTCTGCCTGACCTTCGACGATGCCTTTGCGGATTTCTACGCCCGTGTTTTTCCGCTTCTCCAAGAGTTCTCGATCCGGGCGGTTCTGGGGGTCTCGACGGCATATATACTGGAGAGCACCGCCGGTTCAATGGAAGAACGCCTCTCCCTGCCCGAAGTGCATGCAAAAAGGTGGGACCGAATCTGGGAAAAAGCTCCTTTTTGCACCTGGGAAGAACTGGACCGCATGACGGCGAGCGGGCTGATTCATATCGCTTCTCATTCTCATCTGCACAGAGACATGTCTCGCCCGGACGTCGACGTGGAAATGGAGGCTGTGGAGTCGAGGAACTTGCTCGAAAAACGCATCCATCGTCACGTGTCGACTTTCATCTATCCGTTCGGCAAGGTGAACGCTCATGCACACCGGGTCGTGAGACGGAATTACGCCGTCTCAATGCGCCTCGGGTCTGCGCTCAACTTTGGCTGGTCATCATGGCGACAACCTTTATGCCGGGTGCAGGCCGACAATGTTCCTGATATAGGGAGATATTTGAATATCTACCGCCTCATGCTCTTCGGACTGAAATGCGCGGCCAATACTCTGAGGGCAGGGTTTGGGAAATGGGGCGGCATCCAGTTCCCGATTCGGGTCCCTGGGCGAGGGAATAATTGACGGTCAAAGCGTCCGAATTTGAAAATCTCCGCCGTGACTGCTTTCGAACACGCCAAAGGCTCTTTGATTTCAAAGGCTTTTGAGGTATAAGAATTAGAACGAGATTATATCACGCTTTTCTTTCTCTGAATCCGACTCCACCCATTCTCCGCTCCCGTCGACAGGGCTTCTTAGTGCAACGAATGTTCGGCTGAACAGGACTGAAAATATGGGTTCCCAAGCTGAAACTGTTCGAGCAAAGCAGCAGCCTTTGACCGGTGCGGGCGGCAGTCTACCCGATTTGGAATTTTTCCGGGCCTGCTTTGACCGTTTCCCCGATCCGGTAATAGTCACGGACAACGAATCCAATATCCTGTTTTTGAACGAGTCCGCGCAAACCTTTGCCGGATGTAGATTAAACGACGAGCACCGGCTCGTCTGCTCCGATATTTTGCGCAACGCATGGGAAGGGGGGCCTTCGCCGGTCGAAGAGTGCCTGAAGCTTTCGAGTTTGGATGGATTTCAGGTTGAGGTGAGGAGCGGCTTTGGCGACTGGCGGCCGGCATGTCTTTCGGCGCAGTCGATAAACGATAGTCATGGCATTCCGGCGGGATTCGTGTTTATGCTCCGGCCCGTCCCATCAGGCGCCATGGGTTTGAGAGATGCGGTACGGGAGAATATGTTTGCAAGTGTTATCGACAATTTCCCCATGGCGTTTTTCACCGTGGATACAAATCTGACGATCACCTATATGAACGAGCATCTCGAAAAACTCACGGGATACAGCAGCGCCGAAGTGGTAAACCGCATGAGTTGCGCCGAGGTGCTGCGGTCTGCCTACTGCAATACGGAAGATTGTCTGTTAAGGCAGGCGATGGAAAAGAGGATCCCGGCTTCTGGAATGAGGCGCATGGTTTACGACCGTGAGGGCAGGGAAGTGCCGGTCGCGGTGCACTGTGCCATGATTACGGATTCTGGAAACAAGGTTATCGGGGGATTCAAGGCCCTGAGAGATATTACTCCTCTTTTTGAGGCCGAACAGAAAATCAGGATGCTGGTGGAGATTACCCAGGAGGGCATCCTGATGGTCGATGAAAATGAACGGGTAATCTATGTCAATTCCAGGATGGCTGAAATACTCGGTCATCCCAAAGAAGATTTGGTAGGCAAAGATGCCGGCGCGCTTCTGCCGCCTCAAATCTGGAGCATGGCGCGCGACCTGGCGCGCGAGATTGAGCAGCAACATTTCCGCGAAGTGCGCTTCTGCAGTACGATCCAACCCGGTGCAGCTTCCGGTCGGGAGGATCTGGTTTTTGAAACCAGTATAGTTGTAGCCAGATTTGGTAAGGGATTCATAACTTGTCTGTACTTCCAGGATCTTACCAAGCATATTGAAATAGAACGGGAACTGTTCAAGGCCAACAGCTTTTTGAGCAATATCATCAAGAGTTCGGCCGACGGCATAGTGGTAACCGATATGAACGGCGCCATATTAGTCTTCAATGATGCGGCCGAGCGGATACTGGGGTATGGCGCGGATGAGGTGATAGGGATCCCGGGTGCTCTGGAGAAAATCGCCGGACCTGAACTTGCAAAAGAGAATATGCGCCGAATGCGCAGCGGCGAATACGGCCCGCCCGGCAATCTCACTGCTGCCAGGATAAACCTGATCAGGAAAGACGGCGAGGAGGTGCCGGTCAATTTTTCTGCGGCGATTATAAAGAGTAACAACAATGAGATAGGGACCGTAGGTATATTTTCGGACCTCAGGGCGCAAATGCGGATGCGAAGAGAGCTGGAAGAGGCTCGGATGCAGGTGATGCAGGCCGATAAGATCGCCTCCATCGGGACTCTTGCGGCCGGGATAGCTCATGAGATCAATAATCCTCTTTCAGGCATTCTGATTTTCGCGGAGTTGCTTCAAAAAGATTTGGCTCCCAACGATCTTCAGTGGAGTGAGGACCTTCAGGAAATCATAAATCAGTGCATGCGCTGCAAGGAAATCGTGACGCGACTGCTGGAGTTCAGCAGGCAGTCGGTGAATCAGAGATATAGCTACGATATGAATACAATCGTCAGACGTTCTGTTGAACTTTTGGCTCATCAGGGGCTTTTTCACAATGTCGAATTCGCGACCGATCTTGAGGCCGACATCCCACAGATGACCGGCGATGCAGGACAGCTTCAGCAAGTCTTTATAAATTTCATAATAAACGCCGGGACAGCCATGAGCGGTCGAGGCAGGATCACCATAACGAGCAGGTTCGATCCGGTTTCCGAACAGACGGTTCTCCGGTTCGAGGATAACGGTCCGGGAATTCCACCGGAAATCATCGGCAAGATATTCGAGCCGTTTTTTACCACCAAGGGACCTGGAGATGGCACAGGGCTTGGGCTTTCCGTGGCGTATGGGATTGTTCAGCAGCACGGCGGCAATATTTCGGCAGGCAACTCAGAAACGGGCGGGGCCGTGTTCACCGTTACATTGCCGCTGGAATGTCCCGAAAAGACAATTGAATTCTCCTATTGATTCCGGAGGGAGGCCGGACTGGCATGGTTGATGGAATTCAAACCGTTCTGGTCGTCGATGACGAAAGGGTCATCAGGGAAGGCTGCCGCCGTCTTCTGGAGCCTGAAGGCTACAGGGTCCTGACTGCGGCGAACGGCAGGGAAGCGTTGGATCTGCTGCCGGTTGAAGCCCCGGATTTGATTCTTTGCGATCTGGTGATGCCGGTTATGGGAGCCTTCGAGGTCATGGAAGAACTCAAGACTAATTACCCGGATCTGCCCTTGATCATTATAACAGGACACGGCACCGTGGCTAATGCCGTCGAGGCAATGCAGAAGGGCGCCGTCGATTTCGTAACAAAACCTTTCCGGGCAGACCATTTGACTCTTATTGTGGGAAGGGCGCTGGAAAAGCTGGCGCTGGAACGCTGCGCTCGAGAATTACAGGAGGAAAGGGCCAGGAACCTTTACGATCTTTCGGTCGAAAAAAGCCGGATCACTACGATCATCGACTGCATGGCGGACGGGGTCCTGGTTACGAACCGCGATTTGGAGATGGTGCTCTGCAATCCGGCGCTGATGAAACTTTTCGACTTGCAGCCTTCCATTTCCGGACCTTCGCCGCTGCACGCGTGCATGGCGGAAGAAGGGCTGGATAAGGCCCTCAGGAGTATTCTGGATTCGCCCTGCGAGAGCGCCGGCCAGCTTACGGGAGAATTTTTCAGAGGCAACAAATATGTCCATGCGGTCTCCGCTCCGGTTCGCGATCTGGACGGTGAAGTCATAGGTACGGTGACAGTCTTTCAGGATGTTACCATTTTCAAGCAGCTCGATGAAATGAGAACCAGTTTCGTTCAGTTGGTTTCCCACGAGTTGAGGTCTCCTCTTGCCTCAATCATGCAACTCCTGACGGTTCTCCTCGATGGACTGGCAGGCGAACTTTCGGCCCGGCAAAAAGAACTTCTGGACCGGTCACAAGTCAAGATCCGTGGCCTGCTGGATTTGATAAACGATTTGCTCGATGTGGCCAGGATCGAAAGCGGCCGGAACTTACGAGAACAGGCGCCTCTGGATATCGGTGAAATCATCGAACACACCGTGGAGCTGATGAAAGCCGGGGCGGAGAAGCAGAGTATCCAGTTGAAGGTGGAAATGCCCGTTGGACTCCCTCTCATTAACTCCGATCGTCAGAGCATGGAAGAACTCATTTCCAATCTGCTCGGTAATGCGATCAATTACTCACCCGACGGGGGAGAAGTAGCGCTGTCGGTAGGCCCGAATGGAGATTTCATCGAAGTATGCGTGAGCGACAAGGGGATTGGCATTGCCGAGGAGGAAATACCCAAGATTTTCGATAAATTCTACAGGGTCAAGGACCCCAGGACCAGGCATATTAAAGGGACGGGTCTTGG
>Ga0326728_10003107_pt1 | contig 52851 bp, 36 predicted proteins | sample MB3enrmetagenome_FD_207602 | JGI IMG/M metagenome (GOLD analysis project Ga0326728, IMG submission 207602) | Lab enriched peat soil microbial communities from McLean, Ithaca, NY, United States - MB31MN | ecosystem: Environmental > Terrestrial > Soil > Wetlands > Peat | place: USA: New York... | reverse complement strand
CAGTGCGGATGCGGACGGCGCTTTCAATCGGGCTGACGAACACCTTGCCATCTCCGATTTTACCCGTCTTTGCCGCCTTGACGACAGCGTCCACGGCGCTGGCGACCATGGCATCGGAGAGAACGACTTCGACTTTGATCTTGGGGAGGAAATCGACGGTGTACTCGCTGCCGCGATAGATTTCGGTGTGGCCCTTTTGCCGGCCAAAGCCCTTGACCTCGGAGACGGTCATGCCTTCGACGCCCAGGCCAGAGAGGGCTTCCTTGACGTCCTCCAGCTTGAACGGCTTGATGATGGCCTCGATCTTTTTCATGTTCGATTTTGTTTGTGCAGGGGCGGATACTAGTGTGGCGTCCCCGAAATAGCTATACATTTGTTGCGCCGCATTTGGTGTGGGAAAAGCCTCCTTTTCGTTTGAATAAAATTGGCAGCGGCGCGGTCTAAACCCATGAAAGCAAGGACCGGGACGGAGCCTGGGGCTTGTTTGCGGCGCGGTCTTTGTCCCGGAGGGGGGCGGCAGGGCCGAATTTACTGGCCAAGTCGAGGATCGGTTAAATAATTGCCAAAAGGCAGTTGACAGAAATAAGACTTCGTGATTAACTGTTGGTAAGAAGTGGAATTGCGGAGCCGCCATGAAGGCGGCGCATGATTTTGATTTGCGGGATTGATGGCATTTGTTCTTTGTCAGCCCAAAAAAGATTTCGGTCAGAGTTTCGAGTACAGGCTTGGACCGATGTTCTCCGTAATCCTACTGTTGTACTAATTCGAAAATTCCCCGGGCTTTTCGGTCATCCCCTGACTGACTAGCCCGGTTTTTTTTGCCGCGAACGGACGAGGGGCTTAGATCAGGCCCGCGGTTTCCGGGAAGCCGCACATGAGGTTGAGGCTCTGGACGGCCTGGCCGCCGGCGCCCTTGAGGAGGTTGTCTTCGGCGCTCATGACGATGAGGCGTCCGGTGCGCGGGTCCAGGCGCCAGGCGAGCTCCAGGACGTTGGTTCCGACGACATTCTTGGTGTCGGGAAGGGCCTTGCCTTCGAGGAGGCGGACGAAGGGCTCGTCACGGTAGGCCGCCAGGTAGCAGGCCGCCACTTTTTTCCCAAATTCCGCCAGGCCGCCTGGGAGTCCGAGCGGGGGGTTTGGCGCCAGGTACAAGGTCGTGAGGAGGCCGCGGTTGACCGGGACCAGGTGGGGGGTGAATTGGAGGGTGACCTGGGCGCCGGCGGCCAGGGAAAGTTCCTGTTCGATTTCGCAAAGATGGCGGTGTTTGGGCAGGCCGTAGGGGCGGAGGCTCTCGTTGCATTCGACGAAGAGGTAATCCAGCTCGGCTTTGCGGCCGGCGCCGCTGACGCCGCTCAGGGCGTCGGCGATGATGCCGCCGGGGCTGACCAGGCCAGCCCGCAGCAAGGGGATGCAGGGCAGCAAGATGCCGGTGGGGTAGCAACCGGGGGAGGCGACCAGGGAGGCAGATTTGATCTGGTTGCGATAGGCTTCGGGCAACCCATAGACGGCCTGGGCCAAGAGCTCGGGGGCCGGGTGTTCGCGCCCATAGAAGTCTTTATAGACAGCAGCGCTCCTGAGGCGGAAGTCGGCGCTCAGGTCAACGACCCGGCAGCCGAGTTGCAGCAGCGGCGCGGCGAACTCCGCCGCCACCCCGTGCGGCAGCGCCAGGAAGACCACCTGGGCCTCTTTGGCCAGCAGTTCGGCATTGGGCTCGCTGAAGCGAAGCGTCCGGGCGCTCGGTTGATGGGCGAATTTGGGAAAGACCTGCGCCAGGGTCTGCCCGGCATACTGGCGCGAGGTAATCGCAGTCAATTGGACGCGCGGATGCGACAGGAGCAGCCGCACCAGCTCTTCGCCGGAGTAGCCGGAAGCGCCGACGATGGCAACGGGCTTGGAGTTCATGGTCGAAAAAACCCCGCCGGGTCGAGGCGGCAGGGTTCGGAAACCGGCCCATCCGCACTCTTTACCGTTTGCTGTACTGGAAACGGCGGCGCGCGCCGGGCTGGCCGTATTTCTTGCGCTCTTTCATGCGCGGGTCGCGGGTCAGCAGACCCTCGGCCCTGAGGGCGGGCCGGAAATTGGCGTCGATGGTCAGCAAAGCGCGGGCCAGGCCGTGACGGACGGCGCCGGCCTGGCCGGTGGGCCCGCCGCCCGCCACGCTAACCAAGGCATCGTATTTCTCGGCAGTGCCTGTGGCGGTCAAGGGCTGTGAGGCAACAACGCGGAGGGAATCGAGTGGGAAATAGTTCTCAAACGACCGGCCATTGATCAGAATCTTGCCGGAGCCGCTCATCAGGCGCACACGCGCCACGGCGGACTTGCGCCGGCCGGTGCCGAGGTGTTGAGGGGTTTTGGTTTCGGGTAGTTTGATGTCGGCCATACCGCTAGGGGTTGAAAATCAAATTGGGGGTTGAGGGTTATCTGGCCGGGGCCAGGGGCTCCGGTTTCTGGGCGGCGTGGGGGTGCTGATTGCCCTTATAGACCTTGAGCTTGGTCATGAGGACCCGGCCGAGGCGGTTCTTGGGGACCATGCCGCGCACCGCGTGGGTGATGAGCTTTTCCGGGTGGCTGGCGCGGACCTGGGCGACCGAGGTGAATCTCTCCCCGCCTTTCCAGCCGGAATAGGTCATGAACTTCTTCTGGGTCTCCTTCTTCCCGGTGAGCAGGACCTTTTCAGCGTTGATGACCACGACAAAATCGCCGGCGTCCAGGTGCGGGGTATAGACCGGCTTGTTTCGGCCGCGCAGTACATTGGCCACCTGCACCGCCAGTCGTCCCAGCACGGCGCCCTCGGCGTTAATGACGTGCCACTTCCGCTCTTCCAGGTTGGCTTTCGGCAAATACGTTTTCATCTCAGGTCCTCATCAAAGGAGGGGGGAAATTACCAGACAAATTGGCCAAGTCAACAAGGTTTTTTGGGAATCTGATTAACCGATTCCGCTTGAAGCAATCGCCGGCGATAGGAGAGGTGGCGCCGGCGCGTCAACTCCACCAGCGGCGCCCAAACCTTGCGCACGAGCCTTCTTTTGATCAGGTAATGCCACAAACGGTTGGAACGTTTATACAGATAGCAGCCGGCGAAGTAGCCCGGCAGCGCGCTTAACTCCGGAGGGCGCCGGCGCCAAATGGAGGCGTGGGAGAACAGGCGACGGTAAAGCCAGTCGTAGCCCAGGAGCAATTCTTCCGGAGCGAGCTGTTTGGGCTGAAATACAACGTGAGCGGTGTCATATTCCTCCCAGTTTCGATGCAGCAATCGCCCCTCGGCATCGAATTGGCGGAACAGCGGCGTGCCCGGATAGGGAGTGAGGATGTGAAACGTGGCGCATTCCAACCGGTTGGTTTCAATCCAACTCGCCAGGTTCACGAATGTGTTTTTGTCGTCGCCGTCAAACCCGACGACGAAGCTGCCGTTGATCTGGATGCCGTGATCATGAAGGATGCGCACCCGCCGGGGAAACTCCTCAGCTCTGGGCCCGCGTTTGCGGGCCCCTGCCAGGTTCTGATCGTTGAGCGTTTCGAACCCGATAAAGACGCCGGTGCAACCGGCCAGGGCCATGTCGCGGACCAGGCTGCTGTCATCGGTAACATCCAGGGAAACGGCGGCGCCCCAGATGGTCTTCAGCGGCCGCAGCGCCAGGCAGAGTGCGCGCAAGTATTGCGGCCTGGAGCCCAGGTTATTGTCGATGAAAACCGCGTAGGGCTGGCCGTCCGCCTCGAGTTGGCGCCGAATGTCTTCCGGGTCCCGCATCCGGTAAGGCACATGCAAACCATCGGTGGCGAGGTAGCAAAAGCCGCAGCGGTTGTGGCAGCCGCGGGTGGCGATCAAACTCGTAGTGGTCAGGTAGCTGTCACGCGACAGCAAATCCCGGCGTGGGACGGGGTCCAGGTCGAAAGGAGTCTCATAACCTGCCCGGTAACACGGCTCAAGCGCGCCCGCCTCCGCGTCATTGAGAATGCGCGGCCAAAGCTGCACACCGTCTCCAATGGCGATAGCGTCCGCATGCGGGGCCGCTTCTTCCGGGCAGGATTGGACGTGCAAGCCGCCCAGCACCACCTTGCTTCCGCGCTCCCGATACCACCGGGCCAGGGTGTAGGCGCGCTGAGCGAAGGTGAGATGAACGGTAATCCCCACCACCGCAGGCGCCGGGTCGCCCGGGGGCGGCCCCTGCAGCAGGTTTTCATCCCAATACTGCACCCGCCATTGGGCGGGAGTCGCGGCCGCAATCGAGGTCAGCGCCAAGCTCGGCGTAAGCACGTGCTTGCCGAAACTGCCGTGCGGGGACTTGGGATAGAAAGGGTTGACCAACAGCGCGAAGCGGCGCTCTGCCCGGCCGCCGGTTGGCGACGCCTCCAGGCGAGGCGGGGCGGCCATTTCTGCCGGCAACCACAGGGGCGTGCGCGGCTGATAAAACGGGTCCTCCGGCGCCGGTTGGAACCATTGGCGAAAGCCAGCGGCATTCATAGCTCCATCCTCCCGGGGGCGCACAACCCCCGCCTTGGGAGCGCCCCGGCGAAAGTCCGGGTCCGCGGTTCACTTTGCGTCACAAAGTAAGTGACAACACCGCCCCACTTTCGTTCAATGCGCAAGACTCGGGGACCCAAGGTTAGCCGCCGGGACCTCTTCCCGAAGGCCGGCGCCGAAGCCGCCGGCCAGCAATGGGACAAACTCGACAAGGCCCGGCAAGTTGGGTAGCCGGGTCCCTAAATCGGGAATGGATTCCATAGCGCCGCCGCCCCGATGCCGATTCTCGCCCGATGACCTTGAGCGCAACGCGACAAGGCCAACGCCTGGCCGGGTGTGGCACAGCAATTGCATAGCGCATAAAAGCGACGGGCACCCCGGGCGGCTCCCGGGCAACGGCTGTTCTGATGAATATCGCGCAAGGTCAGGACATTACGCAGCGCATTCAGGCCGAGGAATCGCGGCTTCACTCGGAGGCAACCTACCGCGCGCTCTATGAAGGCAGCGCCGATGGCATTCTGATCTCCGAAGTTGAGACGAGGAAGGTGAGGCGCGCGAATCCCGCGGCCTGTCGCCTGCTCGGGTATTCCGAAGCAGAATTGACAACCATGGCCATCGAGGACCTCCACCCGAAGGACGCAGTGCCGCGGGTCCTGGCCGGGATTCAAGCCCAGACCGGCGGCGACCAAACGCTGGCCCCGGACCTTCCGTTTCTCAGGAAGGACGGTGCGACCTTCTATGCGGATGTCAGCGGGGTCAACATCCTGGTTGACGGCAGGGCCGGCGTCGCGGGCTTCTTTCGGGAAACCACCAGGCGCAAGCGGGCGGAGGAGCTGCTGGCGCAAAAGACACTGCTCCTGGAGGCCCACCTGGAAACCTCCATCCAAGGGATACTGGCAGTCGACTCCATTGGCCATGCCACCCTTATGAACAGCCGCTTTGGTGAATTGTGGAACCTGCCTCAGGATGTTCTGGAGGAAAAAGACGATGTCAGGATGTTGGAATGCGCTTCGAGACAAGTGAAGGACCCGGCGGGATTCGCCCGGAGAGTCGCCTATCTCTACGAACACAAGGACGAAAAGTGCAGAGACGAGATCGAGTTTGCCGACGGGCGGTGTTTTGAGAGATACACCTCGCCATTGGTGGATGGACAAGGGACCTATTGCGGGCGAATCTGGTATTTTTCCGACATCACCCAGCGCAAGCGGGCGGAGGAGAAGTTAAGACTCACCCTGGGCGAGTTGGAGCGTTCCAACCAGGAACTGGAACAGTTCGCTTACGCCGCTTCCCATGACCTGCAAGAACCATTGCGCATGGTGTCGAGTTACACTCAGCTCCTGGCCCGGCGCTACCAGGGCCGGTTGGACGCCGACGCCGATGAGTTCATCGCTTTCGCCGTGGACGGCGCCAACCGGATGCAGAGCCTGATCAACGACCTGTTGGCTTTTTCCCGGGTGGGGACGCGCGGCAGGGGATTCGAGGCCACCGATTTTGCGGCCGCTCTTGACGAGGCTCTCGCCAACCTGGCGGCCGCGATTCGAGAGAGTGGCGCGGTGGTGACCCACGACCCCCTGCCGACCGTGATGGCCGACAGATCGCAGATGGTTCAGTTGTTTCAGAACCTGGCCGGCAATGCCGTCAAGTTCCACGCGGGCAAGCCTCCCCGGGTTCATGTCTCGGCTGTGCAAACGGGAAATGAATGGGTCTTCTGCGTCCGCGACGACGGCATCGGGATCGACCCCCGATACGCGGAGCGCATCTTCAATGTCTTCGAGCGCCTGCACACCCGAGAGGAGTACCCCGGCACAGGCATCGGCCTGGCCATCTGCAAGAAGATCGTGGAGCGTCATGCCGGGCGCATCCGGGTCGAGTCGCAACTCGGGCAAGGCTCCGCGTTCTACTTCACGCTCCCGGCAAAAGGCAAGGGACTATGAGCGATGCAGCCTCGGGCAGGCCGGTGGAGATCCTCCTGGTGGAAGACAACCCCGGCGATGTGCGCCTGACGCAGGAGACCTGGAAGGAATGCAAGCTGCTCAACCATCTGAGCGTGGTGGCCAACGGGGAAGAGGCGATGGCGTTCCTGCGCCGCGAAGCCAAGTACGCCGAGGCAGCCCATCCGGACCTCATCCTGCTGGACCTGAACCTGCCGAAGAAAGACGGCCGGGAGATGCTGGCGGAAATCAAGGCCGACGAGCAGTTGAGACGCATCCCCGTGGTGGTCCTGACCAGCTCGAGCGCCGAACAGGACATCCTCGTGACCTACGACCTGCACGCCAACTGCTACATCACCAAGCCAGTTGACCTGGGGCAGTTCAGCACAGTGGTAAAAGCCCTTGCGGAGTTCTGGTTCACCGTGGTGAAACTGCCGCCGGAATAGGGAGAGGCCATGCTATCCGAATCCATCGAAGTATTGCTGGTTGAAGACAATTTGGGGGATGCCCGCCTCATGTACGAGGCCCTGAAGGACACCCCGGGCGGGCAGTTCCAGATCACCCACCTCCGGCGGCTTAGCGAGGCGCTGGAATACCTGTGGGAGAAGACCTGCAGCGTGGTGCTGCTGGATTTGGGGCTGCCGGACAGCCACGGCATTGACACCCTCGTTCTGGTGCGGGCGCAGGCGCCCGGTGTCCCGATTGTAGTGCTCACGGGCTTCCAGGACGATGCCGTGGGGGAGGAGGCGCTGAAGGAGGGGGCGCAGGACTACCTGGTCAAGGGGCAGGCGGAGAGCAAACTGCTGGCGCGCTCCCTGCGCTATGCCATCGCGCGCAAGGTGGCGGAGGCGGCGGTGATACAGCAGGGGGTCGCCCTGGCCAAGGCAAGGGAGCTGCAGCGCTCCCGACAGCGGCTTTTGACGGTGCATGAGCGCGTTCGCCGCGACGTCGCGGCCCAACTGCGCGATGGCTTGCGTGAGAAACTCCTCATCCTGAGGGGCCAAGTCCAAGAACTCCTCAAGGGCCTCAGCTCCGCCGAGGAAGCAGCCCGGGTCGTGAACGAGGCTATCTGCGGCCTAAGCCAGGTCGAGCCAAAGCTGAGCGCCCTCAGCCGCCAGCTCTACCCCTCAACCCTGAGCCTCGGGCTCCCCTCGACCATTCAGTCCTTTCCCGGCCAGTTTGGAGCAGCCCTGGCCTTTGACATAGAAATGGATGAAGAGCTTGCGCGAGAGGAGAAGGCCGGGCGCAACCCTGTTCCGGAGCAGGTGGGGCTGGCGGTGTACCGCATTGCCGAAGAAGCCCTGGCGAACGTGGCCAAGCACGCAAAGGCCGGCAAGGTCACCGTGCGGCTGGACCGGCCTCGGGAAGGGTGGTTGCGTCTGAGGGTTGGGGACGACGGCCAGGGCTTCGACGTGGAAGGCGCGGCTTTCGGACTGGGGATGGCAACCATGGAGGATTACGCCGGGAACGCGGGGGGAGAGTGTGTGGTCCGCAGCGCCCCGGGCGCGGGCACGGAGGTTACGGCTGTGCTTCCTCTCTGGAGACCTGGCGCCGCCGCTCCGCAGGCCTTGAAGAGAGGAAACAACTGATGGAGCGGCAAACCGAGACTCAGACCTGCCCCTGGTGCCAGAATGAGGTGCGGGTGGACGCGGCGCGTCAGCGCCTCTACGCATGCCCCTTCTGCAAAAAGAACTTCACCTTTACCCCCGGCGCCGCTCAGGCGGAGGGCAAGCCAACGGCCCGGCCAGCCGAGGCAGGAACTCCTCCACCCTCGGACTTCGTCGAGACGCCCTTCGTCAAGGACCTGGTGGACCGCTCTCTGGCCTATCTCGGGGATGGGTTGCACGTTCACTTCTCCGGTCCGGCGGGGAGCGGCAAGACCACCCTGGCCCTCCACGTGGCCCAGCGGCTGGGCCGCCCGGTGGTGCTCATCCACGGTGACGACCAGATGGGCACTGCGGACCTGGTGGGCAAGGAGAGCGGCTACAAGCGGAGTTATACGCACGATCACTACATTCACACGGTGCTCAAGGTTGAGGAAGAGGTGAAGCCCACCTGGGTGGGAAGGGCCCTCACCGGGGCCTGCCAGAAAGGCTTCACCGTGGTCTATGACGAATTCACGCGCTCGCGCCCCGAGGCCAACAACGTGCTCCTTTCGGTCCTGGAGGAGCGGGTGCTGCCGCTGCGCGGCGAGAACATACCTGTTCACATCGATTTCCGAATCGTCTTCACCAGCAATCCCGCCGATTATGCGGGGGTCCACGGCGCCCAGGATGCTCTCCTGGACCGAATGGTCACGATTCTCCTGAGCGGGTTCGACCCGCAAACCGAGGCAGCCATCACCCACGAACGCTCCGGACTGGCTCGGGCGGAGGTCGAGAGGATCGTAGCCCTGGTGCGGGCTTTCCGCGATGCAGGGCTCAAGACCAGCAGCGCGAGTGTGCGGCCAGCCATCCTCATATCGAGAATACTCCGGGTGCGGGGCGGGCACGCCAACGCCGGGGACCCTGTCTTTGCCCAGACCTGCCGGGATGTCCTCCTCTCCCAGGCGCGCCGCACGGGGACGAGCCTCCAGGAGGACGAGCAAAGCAAGGAAACCCTGTTGCGCCTGATCCGGGAAATCTGCTCGGTCCCCCTTCCCGCCGAACACTGCGCCCTGGAGGCCCCAATCTACAAGCCGGCCCCTGACGACTTCATGGCGGAACTTGGCGAAGATAAAGAGGTCCAGGACCTCCTGCTCAGGAAGATACGGGAGAAGGGCCTTGCCTCCAAGCTGCTCACAGGGGTCTCTCCTACGCAGGTTTTCCAATCCAAATCCTCGTCACAACCGGCAGGTCGCTGACTGGCGGCGGCGTGTGAAACACGGCCTGCTCGACCCGGGCGCGCCAACCCACGATGTACCAGGAATCATCCCCCTGCCGGACCCAAGTGCTGCGTCGCGCTCCCTCGTCAAGCTCGAACATGTGCTCCCCGCCATGCGGGTAGAAGAACAACCGGCTGATGCGTCCCTCGGAAATATGGACCGGCCACTCGCCGCGCTGGTAGGCCTGCCACTGCTCCTGCAAGTGCGACAAGACACGCTCCCGACGGCCGCGGTTGCGCCGAAGGTCATAAACCAGAACCATGTCTTGGCTGAGAGCTTCGGCCATGGGCTTCACCGTTGCGGCGCCAGTATATGCAAGGCCGCCTGCTTGAACGCTTCCTGGCTCTTGTTGCCGTCGCCGGGGAAGCCGGCGTGCTGCACCATCCAGATCAGGACCAGCCCGCGCTGGCGGTCCATGGTCATGTTCGTAGCGTAAGCGCCGCCATGGCCGCACCAGCCGGGACCGGTGGACAAGCCCAGCCCGTAGGTTTCCTTGACGTCCGGCCCGGTTTGCTTGCTGGTCATCTGTTGGACGGCCTCTGCGGACAAGAGGCGTTTGCCCTCAAAAACGCCGCCGTTGAGAATCATCTGGCAAAACCTGGCCGTGTCGCTCGCCGTGGAGAATAAGCCGCCGGCCGGCATGGGGTAACGGTTGCTGCGGTCCGAAAGCGGGTAGCGCAACTGCGTGATGGTGGTTTCTTCCAGATTGGTGTTCTCCTTGTTGGGCTTGTAGGATTTCGCCAGCCGCGCGACCTGTTCGTCGCTCGGCCAGAACGTGGTGTCCTTCATGCCGAGCGGCTTGAAGAGGCGCTCGTCCATGAACTTCTCGTAGGGCATCCCGCTGGCGATTTCGAGGATGCGCCCGGCGGTGTTGATGCCGGCGTTGCTGTATTGGTATTTGCTGCCCGGCGGGAATTCCAGCGGCGCCATTGCATAGCTGCGCACCGCGTCGCGCAACGGCAGGCCGTCGAGCGTCGGCTGTTCCATCGGCGAGGAGAACGGAAGCCCGCTGGTGTGGCTCAGCACTTCGCGCAGGGTGATGGGATGGGCCGGGCGGCGCAGGAGGACATGCTCGGCATCGCGCTCGACGGCCAGCATCTGGCCTTTGAACTCGGGCAGATATTTCTCGACCGGATCGGCCAGGCTGACCTTGCCTTCGTCCGCCAGCATCATCACCGCGGCGGCGGTCATCGCCTTGGACTGGGAGGCTATCCAGAACAGCGCGTCCTCTTTCATCGGTTTGTTCGCCGCAATGTCGGCGAACCCGACGGCCTGGACCGCCAGCACGCTGTCTTTTGTGGCGACCAGCGTCACTGCGCCCGCCAGCGAATGGCGGTCCACGAATGGTTGGAGCGCGCCGGCGATGGCCGAAGGCAAGCCGGACAAACTCCCCTGTGTCCAGCCGGCACTGGCAACCATCGTCGCCGCCAGGCAAAGCAACTCCCCCCATGAACGCCTCTGCAAAACCGGCCGGCTGCTTCGTAGTGTATGCATGTGCCCCCCAGTGTAACCTCGGCCGTCAAGAGCGCAAGACCACGATGGACCTTCGACTTCGGGCTGCCCGCCGCCGGATCGAGGTTCGCTCACTCGAAACGGCCTTCACTCATTGCGTCGCAAACGGCCGCGAGCTTCTTACAAGTCTGATTGCGCCGTTTTCGAGGATTGCGCCAGTCTCCGGACCGGCGCCAGAGTAGGCAATGCATGGCCGGCCTCTGGCAAGGGCCAAGAAATGAGGGTTGCGTTTCTTCCTCGGCGCAGCCTTACCGCCACTGTCCAGTGAGCGTGAAGGAGGCCCAGAAATACGGGTTGGAGAAGTCCTTGGAGTGGAGCAGAGACAATTGGGCTCTCCGCCATGCCTCGGCACGCGACTCGCCTGAGCGCCAGCGCCGGATGAATTCCGTCATCAAGAGGCGGGTGGCAGTGTCGTTCACTTTCCAGTGGCTGGCCAGCACGGTCTCCGCCCCGGCGATTCTGAAGGCCCGCCGCAACGACATTACTCCTTCGCCGATCCTCACCTCGCCAGTGCCCGAGTCGCACGCGCTCAAGATGACCAACTCTGTTCCCTGCAGGTTGAGCAGAGAGGCCTCCAGCCCGGTAAGCAGACCGTCCTCGCCCACCGCATTCGTGAGTTGGCTCGCGTGATTGGCCCCGGCCAGGGCGATGCCGCAACGGACCAGCGGGTTTTCCCGATCCCCGTTGCGGGCGGTTTGGCGGGCGAAGCCGCCCGAGAAGATCGAGTCGCGCGTCGGGCTGTTTGTCCCCCTCAACTCCTGGTCCGAGAGGAAAAATCCATGAGTGGCCAGATGCAAGACGCGGGGCGACATAACGGCCTTCAGCTCCGCCTCGCGCGCGTCCGCTCCGATCTTCAGAATCGTGTCCTCGCCCAATAATTTCGCGATGCTCCGCGCCTCCGCTTCGGACCCCGGCAACGGTGTGAACCTTCTCCCCCGATAATCCCGGCTAAGTGTCCGGCCCAAGGCCAGCCCGGTTTCGATTCCCGATTTTCGATTTCCGATGTCAGCTTTCCCAGCGACGGCGCTCGGCTGGCCAATCTTCGCCAAATCGAGATCGAAATCCGGGTTGCCCATCACCAGCGGCCTCGAGCTTTGGACATCAGATTTCCGACCTGCCGCCAGCCGGACGATTTCCCGTCCGCTCCCGACATAGCTGACAGTTTTCTCCTCGATGAGGAAGCGTCCTTCGTGTGAGAGCATCTCGAATGGAATGCGCCCCAGTTGCCCATCAGGGCAGACGATCAAATGGGAAGCGTTCGTCAGGTACTTGGCGAGTGGTGCATAGACCAAATCGCTGAGTCTTCTCAAGGCAGCCAGCAGATCCTCTGCGGCATAGCTGCGCCCCGCAGACATGCGCCCGCAGACGAACTCAACTGCTTCGTCGATCGGTGCCGCCGCACCCAAATCCACGCGCTCTACGATCACGTTTGTGGAGTCATGTGCCAGCGGCAACGTCAAGTGCATGACGTATCGCTGCTCTTTCCACTCGTTCGTCTTGGCGGCTACATCGTAGCGGCGATACTGGACGGCCTCGACCAGCACACATTCGCTTGGCAGTTGGTGGGCGACTGCCGATAAGGTGATGTCCTGCTCCAAGATGCCTTGAGCGACCAGTCCGACGCGCTCGGCCAGTTCGGCAACGGCCTGGCTCAACTTGGCCTCGAGTTCCGCCCGCCTGGCATCGCGCTTGGTCTTATCGGCCTCTTCTGCTGGCAACCGCGATAGTTGAGATTGGAGTGATTGGCACCGGGACCGCAACTCCGCCGCCGGACTTTGCTGGTTAATCTCGAAGGCAGCGTGGGCGGTCTGAACTTCCTCCCAAAACGCTTTGCCCAATGCGGAGTTCTCTGCGGCGTCTACTGCCCTGTAGCCCGTGGCAGTCTTCGATTCCTCGGAGCAGAGGGTTTGAAGCAGTTCAGAGGATTCCCGCAAAACCTCGGCGATCCGGGACGCCACCAGCCACGAGGAGGTCTGGAAGTGGCGCGCCAGGTACCGCCTCTGGCGACCCGAGAGATCGACCAGCGTGGAAATACTCTGTCGGAGGTCGCCGCTAAGGGCCCAAAGTTGCGCCAGCGAGCGCAGGCTTTCCAGAACGTCGGGATGCTCGGGACCAGAAATCCTCTCATGGATCGCCACGGCGCGTTTCTGCAAAGAGAGAGCTTGAGCAAAATTCCGAAGGTCTCTTTGCACCTCCGCCAGCGTAACCAAACAATCGGCAACCAGCGGGTGGTCAGGCCCCAAGCCTTTCTGGGCAATAGCCAAGGCCCGCTCGGCCAGGCCGAAGGCCTTAGCTGTGTGGCCCAGTGCCCTATCAGCATCCGCCAGGCAGCGCAGACTGTCCGCAACGTCAGGGTGCTCTGCCCCGAGGGTCCTTTCCCTCATCTGCAGGGCGCGTCGGCCCACGCGGAGCGCCTCAGCGAAGTTTGACTTCTCACACTCAGTATCGGCGATATTAGAGAGCGTGGTCGCAACCTCGGGATGTTCCGGCCCATAACGCTTCTCGGTAATGGCGAGGCTTCGCCGGAACAACCGCAAGGCCTCGTCATAGTTGTGCAAGGCTTGTTGCACGGTCCCAATATCGTTCAAGCAATCGCCGACCCCGGCGTCGTCCGGTCCCAGAACCTTCTCCTTGATGGCCAGGGCCCTTTCATAGAGGCGTAACGCGCTGTCATAATCTCCTGCCTCGTCGTAACGTTGCGCCAATCTGTAGGCCAATTCGCCAACTGCTCGATCTTCATGCCCCAAAGCGGTCTCCGTCAACTCGAGGGCGCGCTCCAAAAGCCTGATAGAATCAACCGATTCAGCGGGCGTTTTCGCCTCCTTAAGCTGGAAGGTGGTTTCCCGAGAAACCTGCGCTGTTGAAGAACCGCTGCCGATCACAAAAACCAAGATGAACATAGCGGCCCACCGGGCATCCAGGCTGGTCTTAACTCTGGGGCTGTCGAGAGGACCCATGACCAAAATAATGCCAAACCCATCGCGGCATGTCGAGTGTGACAACCGCCCGACAACCGCGCTTCGGATCGCCCCTCTGGGGGCAAGGATGGAAGCCCCCACAATACGGACGCTTCAATGGCGGCCCATGGGACCATTGTGCTCCTTGACGGCTACGCGGTTCTGCGCGATCAGCCTGGCCAACGTGTTCTTGTCCACCAACTGAATGCGCGCGTTTTGCTCGGCAAACTGGCGGGCTTCAGACGAGAATGTGGTTGTGGTCACCAGGACGCCGGCAGAAAAAGAGGGGTCCGACGCCAGGACGCCGAGGAGCTTTTGAAGCTCGGGCCTGCCGACGGGTTTCTCCTGGTGCTTGCACTGGATGGCCAACTTCTCGCGGCCGGTCGGGTGATCCCTGACAGCGATGACATCCACACCGCCATCGCGTGTTGCTGGGGTTCGGCGGACGGCGTAGCCCAAGGCGCTGTGTAGGCGCGCAACCAGGTCCTCGAACTCGGAGGGCGAAAGCTGCTGTGGGGCAATCGTCGTCCCGCATTGGGTCTGCAAGTCAGGCAAAGAGGTGCCAGCGGGTGGGCCAACACCGGTTGTTGCACGAGACGGCGGCCTCGTTGGCGGCGGCCTTTTCTCCGGCGCTTCCAGGCCGAAAAGCTCGAAAAGCTCTTTCTCGGTCAGTCCGGTGCCGTCAACGTTCGACTGCGAATCAATGACGCGGCCAAACAGATCGCGCTTCCTGGCCAGGATGGCCTGGATCCGCCCTTCGATGCTGTTCTCGACCCAGAGGTGGATGATGAAGGCGTCCTTCTTCTGGCCGATGCCCAGGATGCGGCCGTTGGCTTGGTCCTCCACCGCCGGGTTCCACCAGTGGTCGAAATGGATCACGTAGTTGGCCACCTTTAGGTCTGGCAGACCGACCCCCGCAACCTTGGGGTTCCCGAGGAATACCGTCCTGCCGGGGTCCTCTGAGAATGCCCTGATCCACTTCTGCTTCTGCGCATCCGAGCCCTGGCTGTCATACGTGATGCACATCGGCTCCTCGAGTCTTCGAGCCAGGAAATCGCGACCGCTCTCCTTGTACTGCGTGAAAACAAGCGCCTTGTCGCCGCTGGCGCTTATTTCCTCGACGGTGTCCTTGAGCCAATCGAGCTTGGCGCTCTCGCCACTTGGTCGGTCCACGTTGCAGATCTGCTTGAGCGCCTGGAGCTTGGCCAGAGCGTCCGCCAGCGTCACCCGCTTCCCCATCCTCTTGAGGTCGGCGACAGAGTCGTTGAATGCCCGGTCATAGGCTTCCAGTTGGCGCCCTTCCATCTTCACGAAGACGTTGTCGTGTCGAGGTTCCTTGAAGTGGCGCGCCACGTCGGCGGTTCGCCGCCGCAGAAAGTACGGCTTGATTTTCTCCTTGGCCCATAGCTCGGTCTCTTGGTTGGGGCGGAGCAAACCGGGCTTCAGGAATTCAAAGATCGAAACGAGGTCCTCGACCGAGTTCTCCAAGGGTGTTGCGGAGAGTCCCCAGCGGTATTTTGCGCGCCTTCCCAATTGCCTCAATTGCTCAAATCCGCCCTTCCGGTTTTTGATTTTTTGCACCTCGTCGGCCACGATCAAGCTGAACCCCTTGCCCCCGCAAGCGGCAGTTATCTGGTCGAAGTCGCCAACCAGCGTCTCGTAATTCGTCGCATACACATGCGCCGGCATCTGCCACATGATACGCCGCCGGTCGGGGCCGTTTCGGACCACCGTCAACCCCTGCCACAATTCGGGCGCCCACTTCTCCAGTTGCTTCTGCCAGTGCATCAGCAGTGGGATGGGACATACGATGAGCGCCGACTCGATCTTCCCGAGCTGGAACAGGAGCTTCATGGCCACGATGGTCTGAATCGTCTTGCCAGTCTGGACGCCGTCACCGAGCAATGCCGCCTCGCGCGTTGCAAGGAACTCGACCCCCTGCGGCTGATGGGGCAGCAGCTCGGCCGGCAGAAAGACCTGCTCTCGCGTCCTGAGGTCGAAAGGCGGTGGTTGGAGCAAGGGCAGGAGGAGGTCCCACAAAGTCATGCCCCGTCTCGTTGTGGAGCCGTCGGCATTCTTGGTCTCCGTGTAGCTCTTCCGATAGCCGTTTTGCGATGCTCGGTTCTTGCCTGAAGCCGGTTCAGCAAGTGAAGAGACCCCGCGACCGGTCAGCGCCGGGCGGGCCGCCGAATAACTTTTGCCACCCGTCGCTGATTTACCGATAGGCCTGAACAGGTTGCGCGATACCTCTGTGATGGGCCCAAGGAGAACCGAGCAGTCAGCCTGCTGTGGGATGGCGAATTGGAATGGGACCACCGTGGTGCCGGGTGGCTCAAGCGGATCGAGATCGATCCGTTCGAGAAAATCCTCGCCCGAGGGCTGCTCAATTTCCAACGGCTCCAGCCAAACCCTCGGCCTCGGTAGCAGGGTGACCGGCCAATGTTGCGGGGCCAGGAAACAAAACTCGCCGGGGTTGACCGCGCCCGTATCTGGCTTCTTCCATTCCAGGCATTCGCGAGTGCTGGGCGCGTGGAGCAGTTGGACGCGGTGCACCCTGGGTGCCGCAAGAGTGTATGGGAGACGGACCGTCGCCCGGCCCCGGAGCCGTTCGAAGCCGACCCGAGGACACTTTGGTCTTTCCCCCAGGAGAGCGACCTTCCCATGACCAACTCTTTCGAGCGCGCACTCGCTGATTTCGAGGGAGCCGACGCTGGGCTCTGCCGGGGGCAGAACGACGACGCTTGCGGTCCGAGCGCTTGCCACAGGTGCGACCGCCCTTGCGACCGCGTAATGGAGGCGCCGGAAGATGGAGGCTGCGTTTGGCATGTCAACTCGCAAGGACTTTCTGCTGGTGGACGTATTCCAGGCCTTTGCTCACCCGGCCGAAGGGCTCGAGCAAATCCCACCGCCCGAAAAGCTCGCGCATTCGCTCCCGGCAAAAGTCGCTATCGCCGGCGAATTGCCAGTGGGGTTCCATTACAATCGCCTCAAATCTCCCCGACTCGGACGCGAGCACGACGGGCTTCGGTTTGTTACCCTCGTCATCGCCCTGCAGCTTCACATCCGAGCCTTGGCGCCGGACGCGGACGACAGGCGTTTCGGCCTTGCACCTCAAGTCAAAGAAGAGGTCCTCCTGGATGACAACGACCTCCGGCTTCTCCTGGACAGCCTGCAGAAGAGGCAGACCGATGAGCTCGACCAGGATGTGCGGCATGAGCGTCTGCCCGTAGAGCGTCCTCTGCACCGCGTTCGGTTTGACCGGCGCGGTGCAGCGAAACTCGAGCGGCTTACCCCACGCGTCCGTCACCAGGATCGCGCCGCGATATGCGGCGCCGTTGTCAAATTCCATGTAGCCCAGGAAGCCCACTCGGGCCTGCTGGCCTGTACTATCAGCATCGTCAGACATATCATTCTCCGTTCTGGGCGGGCTGTCCCCCGCCGGGTTGCGGCTGTTTCGCCAGTGCCGGCGGCGCCCGCCGCCGAGTCGAAGTTTGCTCACTCGAAACGACCTTCACTTGCTGCATCGCAAACGGCCGCGAGTTTCTTACAAGTCTGATTGCGCCGTTTTCGAGGATTGCGCCAGACTCCGGACCGGCGCCAGAGTAGGTAATGCATGGCCGGCCTCTGACAAGGGCCAAGAAATGAGGGTTGCGTTTCTTCCTCGGCGCAGCCTTACCGCCACTGTCCAGTGAGCGTGAAGGAGGCCCAGAAATACGGGTTCGAGAAGTCCTTGGAGTGGAGCAGGGACAACTGCGCCTCTCGCCAGGCCTTGGCCCGCGGCTCGCCGGAGCGCCACCGCCGCATGAATTCCGTCATCAGCAGGCGTGTGGACTCGTCGCTGACTTTCCAGTGGCTGGCCAGCACGGTCTCCGCCCCGGCGATTCTGAAGGCCCGCCGCAACGACATCACCCCTTCGCCAATCCTCACCTCTCCAGCACCGGAATTGCACGCGCTCAGAATGACCAACTCCGTTCCCTGCAAGTTGAGCAGCGAAGCTTCCAGCCCGGTGAGCAGGCCGTTCTCCGCCACAGCATTCGTGATTTGGCTCGCGTGGTTGGCCCCTGCCAGGGCGATGCCGCAACGCACCAGCGGGTTTTCCCAATCCTCTCCCGGCTGGGTTCTCCAGTCCGCCAAACCGCCATCCGCGACAAGACCGTCGTAGATTCCATTTGTTGGCCTGAACTCCTGGTCCGAGAGGAAGAAGCCGTGAGTCGCGAGGTGCAGGACCCGGGGCGACACCACGGCCTTCAAGGCCGCCTCACGCGCGTCCGCTCGCACCTTCAAAATCGTGTCCTTGCCCAGGAGCCTCGCCACACTCCGCGCCTCCGCCTCGGCCCCGGGCAACGGCAGGAACTTGATGCCGCGATAATCTCGGCTCAGCGCACTGGCCAGCGCTGCCCCCGAGCGCTTGGGAAGCCTGGCGTTGGTGTCGGATTTCCGCGTGAGATCCCCGGCTACTCCGAGACTGGACAAGACCAGGTCAAAATCCGGGTTGCCCATCACGAGGGACTTTGAATGCTGGACCTTGGACTTTGGACCGCCCGCCAGCCTCGCGATCTCCCGCCCACTCCCGACGTAACTGATGGTCTTGTCCTCGATTAGAAAGCGGCCCTCGTGCGAAAGCAGCTCGAAAGGAAGCCGGCTCAACTGGCCGTCGGGGCAGACAATCAGGTGGGAAATGTTCGTCAGGTGCTTGGCAAGAGGCCCATACACCATATCGCTCAGGCGCACCAAGGCGGTCGCCAAATCCCTCGCGGCATACTGCCCAGCAGACAAACGGCCGCAGATGAAATCGATCGTTTCGTCAATGGGCGCTGACGGGCCCATATCGACACGGTCCAGGGATGGATTTGTGGATTGCTGCGGCAGGGCAAAAGTCAGGTAGCCCGCGTACCGCCCCTCGCGCCATTTGTCGGTCTTTGCGGCGAAGTCATAACGCTTGAACTGGACAAGATCGACCAGGCACGAATTGGGCGGCAGCGAGGAGGCAACGTCCAGAATCGTAAACTGGCGCTCACGGATTCTGTTGGGCAAGATCGCCAGCCTTTCGGCAAGGTTCGCTTCAACGGCGGCTAACTCATCCTGCAGGGCACGCCTCTTGCTTTCCCTCACGATCTCGTCGGATTCGCCCGTGGCCAGGGCCGAGATCCGCGCCTGCACTGACTGATAGGCTTCGCGCAAATGTCGCGTGGCCGTGCTCTTGTCAGCTTCCAGCGCAGCGCGGTTGACCTCGAGCTCCTCCATGACCGCTTTGTTCTGGGCTGATTGCTCCGCGCCACGCCATGACACGGCCGTCTCGGGAATGTGCGGTGCCGCCAACAGGAGCGAATGGAAGAGGTCGCTTCGGTAGTAAGATCGCTCGGCGATCTGGCGCACCTCGGCGTCGCCGGTTTTGCCGAACTGGCTCGTAAGGAGGAAGCGCCGCATTGGAAACGTTTGTGCGAGTGACTGCAAGGCAAGCGGGTATTCGCCCATGGCCTGGCAGGCCAAGGCTGTGTTCTCCAGCGTGGCAGCTAACGAGGGATGGAAAACCCCTTGGCAATGCAGCCTGATCGCAGCGCTCTGGGAAAGCAGCGACACCGCCTGCTCATACTCACCGCCCGCCATGTGAATTCTCGCCAATAAATCGAGGCTGTCCGCAATTACAGGGTGATTCTCCTTGAAGAACCTCCGTCTGGTTACAAGGCTCCGGTCTGCGAGTTTCAGCGCATACTTCGTGTTCCCCATCCTCAGTTGGAGCGAGGCGTAGCGGGCTAGACTCTCAGCGGTGGCTGGATGGTGCTCCCCGAAAACCCTGTCGCGAACTGTCACCGCCTCCTCGTAAAGGGACTTGGCGATGTCGAGATCTCCCAGCGACTCGGACAGAACGCCCCAGTTGCAGAGAGTCGTGGCCAACTCCGGGCTGTTTTTGCCCAGAGTCTTTTCCAGCATAATGGCGGCGTCTTTGAAGAGCGTCGACGCTTCAGCCTCTCGGCCCCGTTCAATTAAAACGAGCGCGAGATTATTGACCGCAGCCGCGTACGCCGGGGTTCCGCTGCCGAGGTTCTTCTCGCGAATCGCAAGGCAGCGACGGAACGACTCTTCGGCCAGCAAGGGTTCCCCCAAGGCGTAGTGTAGCAACCCGACGGAATTGAAGGCCGCTGCAACCTGCAGGTTGTCTTGCCCCAGTGTCTTTTCCAACAGCAGAACATTCCGCTCCAACACGGCAAGTGCCTGATTGTCATCGCCGAGTTGTTGGTGGATCAACGCGAGCGTGCTATTGATCTGGGCGGAGACGAAGTGATCGAGCCCGACAGCCCTCTTTAGGACCGCCTTGCTGCGTTGACAGAAATCCAGCGCGGCTGTGAAATCCGCTCCACCAAGGGCTATCTGCCCCTGCACGTGCAGGCTCAAGGCGTATTGAAAATTATCCGGGCCGAGGGCCGCCTCCAGGATTTCGGAGGCGCGCCTGGCAGCCACCTCAGCGTCGGTGATCTTCCCTTCGGCCAACAGAGTCATAGCTTGGACGCTCAGTGTGCAGGCGAGCGCGGCATGGTTAGTTCCATAGAACCGTTCCTGGATCCTGAGACATCTCGCCAAGAGCGCCTCGGCTGCGGGGATCTTCCCCTCGACCAGATCGAACGTGGCCAGTCCAACCAACGTTCTCGCGACCACAGGGTGGTTGGTGCCCAAACGAAGCTCGCCAATCAGCAGAGCGCGCTTGAGCAGGTCCGCGACCTGTTCAAGATCCTGTGTCGCCGACCTCCATCCCGCCAGGGTTGTAAGGATGACGGCGATGTCTCCGTGATTCGCCCCTAATGAATCCTCCGTGATCTTCAATGCCTGTGCGGCAGCGCGGATCGCCCCGGCATAATCGCCGCGATAGAAGAGGTCGGCAGACTGCTGGTGCAAATCCTCCGCCCCCTTAACTGAAAGGCGAAATTGGGGGCCGTAGAGTTCGTGGATGCGGGGAAGTTGGGAGGACGCAGCCACTGGGGTACTGCTCAACAGAAGCGATGACATACCAACGAGGTGTAGAACGAGCAACTTGACGGTCGTCGGCGTGGGGCATTTGGAGGACATCCGAAGTGGCAAGGTCGGTCCGTTCGTTCGCCCGTGCTTTTCGGGCGGCGGTCAGTGGCGCGGTGTATCCTTATTCACGTGTGCGGGGGCGAATCCTGTGATTGTTCTATCCGGCGTCCGGCGTTGCATATTCCTCACCGCCCGCTTGGCGGCGGCCAAATGATGGCGCAGCCTTTCCGCGAAATCTTTTTTCGACATCCGAGAATGCAATACCACGTCCACCGGGCGGAGCGCCACGATCGTATTCAACCGTTCTCGGGACAGAATGTCTCTGATGTTCCCTAGCGGGTTGAGGTGAGCTACGAGTCGCTCCAAACAGCCGCGGCCAAGCGGGTCGGCTAGGCACCCGAGCACGATCAGGGTCAACTCGATCATCAGTTCTCTAGAACCTGGTTGCGCTTCTTTGAGGCTGAAATCAGGTTCGAGCGCGAGTTCAACCTGTTTCCGCAGCCTGACGTCCTGAAGCAACCGCTCCCCCTCGTCAACTTCGTGCTCGATTTCCTCAAGGAATTCCTGGATGGCGGTCTGGTTGCCGCGTTCTGGTTCGCTCATAATGCATTTTTGTTTCTCAGGATGATACCACTCGGGACGGCAGGCTATCTAGTCCTGAGTGGCGGTCGGTGTTTCAGGGCTGGCTCAGAAATCGGAACCCGACCAACCGGAGGTCCTGAAGAGGGGCCTCGGGGAGGATGCGCCTGTGGGCAGTAAAATGCCGGCGTCCAGCCTGGAACTGCCGTAGTAGGGCATGGTCCTGGGACGGCTCAGTTCTGCGTCGAGCGGGCTGCACCTGGGTGCAACATAGCTGGGCCAGACAGAGGGGGAACCGCGATTATTGAGGTTGTCTGTCACAGTGCTGTCGGGAGGAGTGCGTACATGCGCCATAACATACGTGCCGTTGCTGCGGTAATAGCCATGCACGTTCACGGAGGGGTAAGCGGCGTAGGGGCTCCGATAGACATAGCCGGAGTTGTAGCTGCGACTGGACGTCCGGCCCACCGAGCCGTAGCTGGAGCGGTAAGACGGCGCCATGTAAGTGCCGTTGCTGCGGAAGTAGCCCCTGACTGGCCCAGCCTGGGCGGCCAGGGTGGTGGCGAGCATCATTGCAGCGAGGCCGATGGTTTTGAGCGTTTTCATGGTTTTCATTTTGTTTTCGATGGCCGTTCTTCGGTGTCGGCGGCGCCTGCCGCCGTTTTCAGGTTTGTTCGGTGGAACAGCCTTCATCCGCTTCATCGCAAACGGCGGCTGGTTTCTTACAACTTTCTTGATCCTGGATGAGGCTTGCAAACAGGTCCGGGCGGGCGCATAGTGCGGGGCATCGGCATGAAGGCGAAAAACGACAGAGCTCGCGAGCGTATCCAACTGGGCCGGCACATTGTGGCCGACTCGAGGATTTGCGGGGGCCAGCCCACGTTCCAGGGCACGCGCATCATGGTGTGGATCGTGCTCGAACAGATCGAGGATGGCATGACCTGGGACGAAGTCGTTGGGGAATGGGATGGCAGGGTTTCCGAGGAGGCGATTGCCGAGGCCATTGCCATAGCCGGTCTGGTCGTCAAACACGAGCCGTTTCGGGGGTTCCATGTTGCTGCTGGACGAAAATCTGCCCGCCCACCAGCGGCAATTGCTGCGTGACTGGCGCGTTCGCTTCCGGGTGATCGGCATCGACGTGGCCGCCCGGGGGACCGACGATGAGCACCTGCTTCCAGTGCTTCACCGCTTGGCCCAGCCCACGTTCTGCAGCCTGGATGGCGATTTTTACCGGCCCGATTGGGCTCATTCGGCTTATTGCCTGGTTTGGCTCGATGTGCGAGGCCGGGAGGCCGCCGAGTTCATCCGGCGCTTCCTCAAGCATCCGGCGTTTGGCTCCCAGGCGCGGCGGATGGGTGCCGTCGCGCGTGTTCGCGCGGAAGGGATTGGGTATTGGCGAGTTGGGAGCCTTTCTCCAGTGTCAGTTCCGTGGCCCCCGCAATGAACCCCCCGAATCTCCAGGCGCTTCAGGGCGGCGATGCGGCGGAGTGGGACCTGGCTTTCCGCTGGCTATGGCCGGCGGCCTTCGGGGCCGCGCAGGTGGTTCTCCAACCCTGCTTGCCCGCCGAAGTGGAGGACGTGGCTATTGAATCGCTGGAGGAACTGGTCGAGGGGGTGCGCAGTCTAAGCTCGGCTGAGGAGCTTAGGCCGCTCCTCGCCGGCATTGCCCACAATCGGGCGGTCAGCCGACTGCGGCAGTTTTACGCGGCCAAGCGAGGAGCCGGCAAAACCGAGAGCTACGAGGCCAAACAGGAGGCTTGCGGCGATCTTCCGGAAGCCATTGCGCCGGACGATCCGGTGGGGGCACTCGAGCACAAGGAGTTGGCAGAGCGGCTGGGGCAACTCCTGGCCGAGCTGAAACCACCCCAAGGACAGATGCTGGCAGATTTCTTCCTGCGCAGGTTGACTTACGAGGACATCGCGAAGAAACACGCGGTCGCGCCGGGCACTGTCGGGGTCTATCTGAAACGGGGCCTGGCGGCCATGCGGCGGGTTTGGGGGCCAGGAGGAAAAGACGTGTAAGAAATGGGCCCGGTTTTGCGATGCACATAGTGAACGACCATGAATGACCAGGAATTCTTCGATTTGGCCTTGAAAGTCATCGGGGCCCGGGCGAGCGACGCCGAGCGCGAGCAGTTGGAGATGCTGCTCGCCAGCCGACCGGATATGAAGACCCAATTCGAGGAAATCCGAGGCGACGCCCGCCTGGCCAAGAAGGTCCTGCCGTTGATGGAAGCAGTGGAGTCCTCGTCCGGTGAGTTTCCGGCGTACGCGCGCGAGCGGCTGCTGACCAAGGTGCGCCAAACGCTCGGTCAACCGCGGCCGGCTCGGACGAAGAGGGGCTGGAATTGGCGATGGGCCTTGGGTTTCGCGGTTGGCGCTGCGGCAGTGGTTCTCTTGCTACTACCCATGTTGACGCGCCCTGCCGAGCCGATCATCCAGGTGGCGATGCTGGACACCGCTGGCCCTGTTCGGGGTGAGGGCAGCGACCTTGACGCCCTGAAGGCGCAGTGGAAACATTCTGAGGTCAGGACGTTCGACAAAGCAGGCCCGCTCGACACCTGGACGACCAATTGGCCGAGTGGCGCCAAGGTGGCCGCAAAAGTGATCTACGACCGCGCCGCCGGAGAGGTGCGGGTGATTCTGTACGGCCCCGGCAAGCCCGTGGCGAAGACGTTTTCCGTCGGGCAGGATTTGGCGGCCACGCTACGGCAAGCGACTGGCTTCATCCAGGAGCAGACAGGCAAGTGAGAAGGCGGTAATAAGCCCAGGTGGCAATCTGGCTGGTTCTTTTGAACCCGCTGAGCTCCGCGCCAAAACCTCGCCTAACGAACGCAGATTCGACTGAGCACCTCAGAAAGCGGAGACCTTCAGCTTCCGTGCCAATACAGAAAACGGATTGAACCGCAAAATACTTAGAGCGGCAAAGCCGCAACCGAGGAAAAAGATGAACCACGGATGCCACGGATCAACACGGATTTCTTCTATCCGTGCCATCCGAAATCCGTGGTTGAAAAACCTTCGCAGTCTGCGGGCAATCTCGGCTATTGCAGTACACGCGGAAGAGCTCCACGTCGTCTCGGCTTTCCGCGTAATTGGCGTGTTCCGCGGTTCAAGGAATTGCATAGGCGACGATTTGGGCCGGCACTTCGGGCTTGCCTTGGCTCGGCGGGGCCGGGTAAGGTCGGCGCACGCATGGCGACCAGCCCGCTCCACCGCGAGGACGAACTCCAAAGCCCCCAGGCCGGGGCCGGCAGCGGCAGGCTGCTCGCCAGCGCGCTGCTGGCTTCCTTGGGGTCGTTCCTGTTCGGATTCGACACCGCGGTCATTTCCGGAACCACGGCGTCGTTGCGGACGGTCTTCCAACTCAATGACAACACGCTCGGATTCACTGTGTCGAGCGCGCTCTTTGGCACGATGGCCGGCGCGCTCCTGGCGGGGCGCCCGGCGGACTGGTGGGGGCGCCGCCGCGCGCTGACGTTGCTGGCGGGGTTGTTCCTGGTCTCCTCGGTCGGCTGCGCCGGGGCGTGGAACTGGTGGGCCTTGCTGTTCTTCCGCTGGCTGGGGGGCGTGGCCGTTGGGGCTGCGTCGGTGGTCTGCCCGGTTTATATCACCGAGATCGCCCCCGCGCGTCGGCGCGGGGTGCTGGTTGCGGTCAGCCAGTTGAACATCGTTATCGGTGTTCTGCTGTCCTATTTTTCCAACTACGTCGTGGCACGGTTGGTGGGGGCTGACAATCCCGCGGTATGGCGGTGGATGTTCGGCGTCATGGTGGTTCCCTCGGTGGTCTTTGTCCTGGCGGCGGCCGCGCTTCCGGAGAGCCCGCGCTGGCTCGTCAAGAAGGGGCGGTCGGCTGAGGCCGAGGCCGTGCTGGTCCGCTTGGGCCATGGCCGGACGGCAGCCGAGTTGGGGGAGATCGAGGCCTCGCTTCGGGAGGAGATGGCCGGGGCTGGTCAACGGCTCTTCCAGCGCAAGCACCTCAAGCCGTTGCTGCTGGCCTGCATGATAGCCGCCTTCAACCAACTCGACGGCATCAACGCCGTGACTTACTACACGGCCGACATTTTCCGCATGACCGGCTCGGACAAGAACAGCGCCCTGATGTTGTCGGTGATGGTCGGGGCGACCAACCTGGTGATGACGCTGGTGGCGATGGCGCTCATCGATCGCGTGGGCCGCAAGGCCCTGCTGCTGGCCGGTTCCGTCACCTTCGTGATTTCCCATCTGCTGGCGGCCTGGGTGTTTCAGACCCACGCTCACGGCTGGATCGTCCTTGCGGCCATGATGGGCATCGTGGGTTCGCACGCCTACTCGCAGGGGGCGGTCGTCTGGGTCTGCATCAACGAACTGCTTCCCAACGCCGTGCGCGCCTCCGGTTCGGCGGCGGCCTGCATCCTGTTGTGGGTGCTCGACCTGGCAGTCAGTTGGTCGTTTCCGGTGGTGGCCGGCGCCTCGGGGGCCTACGCCTTCGCCTTTTTCGCCGCGATGATGGCCGCCCAGTTTGTCCTGGTGCTGATGTTCTTTCCCGAGACCAAGGGCCTCTCGTTGGAAGAACTCCAGCGGCGGCTGGAATAGCGGGCGAGGGGCGAGGGGCGAGGGACGAGTGTCGAGGGAGCGCAGCGCGGCCGCCCCTGGACTCTCGCCCCTGGACACTGGTCAGTCCGGCGGGGGGCAGTTCGCGGCCCATTCCGGGTTGGGGGTGGGACCGAGTTCGAGTTCCAACTGTCCCCCTTGCACGACCTCTTTCTGCCGAATCCACCAGCGGTCCAGGGGCTGGCCGTTGAGCCGGGCGGATTGGATGAACCGGTTCAGCCGTGAAGCGTTCCGGGCCAGGATGGTGAAGGTCTTGCCGCCGTAGTGCTCCGCGGACAAATGGAGCACGATTTTCGGGTAGAGCGGACTGCCGATTTCATAGACCGGGCCGACCCGGCATCCGCCGTCGGTTTGGAACAGGCCGAGGGCAGACATCACAAACCAGGCGCTCATCTGGCCCTGGTCTTCATCGCCCAGGTAAGCATCGGCCGGGTTATGGCCGTAGTAGGCCCCCAGAATTGCCCGCACCCACTCCTGGCTCATCCAGGGTTTTCCGGCCCAGTTGAACAACCAGGAGGCGTGCATGGTCGGTTGGTTGCCCTGGTTGATCGGGTAGTCGGCAAAGCGGTCGCCGGCGGCGTTGAAGCGGGTGGGGGCGGATTTCCCGAAGGCCTCAGTTAGCCGGCGGATGAATCGGTCGCGCCCCATGGCCTTGACCAGGCCCGGCACATCCTGCGGCACAAACCACGTGTATTGCCAGGCGTTGCCTTCCACAAAACCCGGCGTCTGATACGGGTCGAACGGAGTGACCCATTGGCCGTTGGCCTTGCGCGGCCGGGCAAATCCGCTCTCCGGATCGAAGACGTTTCGCCAGCTCCGCGAACGTTTCAAGAACGGGTCCGCGATGTCCTGGCGCCCGAGGGCCAGGGCGAGTTGCGCGACGCACCAATCGTCGTAGGCGTACTCGTAAGTGTTCGAACACCAGGCCCGGCGCCATTCGCCTTTGACCGGGCCTTGCGCCACCGGCCCGTCCTCGGCGACGTAGCCGTACTTGAGGTAATTCTCGAGGTTCTCGTTGCCGACGGCGCCGCCTCCGGGGTACAACCGTGGAAGGGTCGTTTGCATCTTTGTAGCCGCCTCGAGCACCTTCCTGGCGTCCAGTCCCTTGACCCCATGCTGGCAGGCCGCGACCATGAGGGGAATCTCGTGCTCGGCCACCATCACGCTGATATACTTCAACCCGCCCGGGCCTTTGGAGAGCCAGCCGCATTTGTCGTAGAGTTGGAGTTCGGATTTGGTCCACCGCGCCGACCACTCGGGGGCCAGCAGGTTCATCACCTGGTTCAGGTTCCAAAAGGTCGTCCACAACGCATCGGAACCCAGCATCACGGCGTCCGGGTCCTGGAGCTGCTGGCGGCGGCCATCGGGGTCGATCCACTGGCCGTTGGCGTCGCTCCAGGTGTTGCGGCCGCTCAGGGCGCGGTAAAGATTGGAATAGAACCGGCTTTTCTCCCGGGCGTCGGGCGTCGTAATCTCCACGCGCTGGAACAACTGGTTCCAGGCGCGGCGCTGGTTGGACACCACGGCTGCGAAGTCCCACCCGAAAGGCCGGGCCATCTCCTGCTCGAGGTTGAGCCGGGCGTTGGCCACGCTGACCAGGGAAATGCCGGTGCGCACCAGCACCTCCTCGCCGGCGCCCGTCTTGAATTCCACGAAGGCCCCGCAATCGCCCGATTCGCCAAGCTCCTGGGCGTCGGCGACGACTCGTTCGCCTTGCCAGCCGCCCAACCTGTCAAACGGGCGGTTGAATTGGGCCACGAAATGCAGGTCGTAGCGCTGATCCCCGTTGTAGGGCAGCTCGGGCACATCGCTCCGTACGGTCCCTGAAATCTCGGCAGGGCCCGTGCGGCGCGCTTCCGCGCCCAGGACGTGCATCTGGTATTCCGAGGGGATCAGGAAATGGAAAAGCACCCGCGCCTGGGCGCTCGCCGGAAAGGTGTACCGCTGCAAACTGGCCCGCGTCGTCGCGCTCAGTTCCGCGCGAATGCCACTGTCCTTGAGGAGCACCTCGTAAAAGCCGATGCCGCCTCGCTCCGTGGCCTTGTCGAAGCGGGAACTGTAGCCGGCCCCGTCGAGGCCGGGTTTGGTGCGAAGCGGCCCGACCGCCGGCATCATGCCCAACCCCGCCATGGTCCATTCGTGGATGTGACTGAAACAATCGATCGTTTCGATCGAATACTCATAGCCGGCGCACCAACCTTGGGTCTGGTTGTCCGGGGCTATCTTCACCATGCTGAACGGCATCCACGGTCCCGGGGCGATCATCCACCGCGAATGCGCCGTCCCCTTGAAGACGTCCACGTAATCGGCCGGCGTTGCCGGCGCAGAGGCCCGCAGGGCCAGCCGGGTCTCTTGCAGCCACTGGCCGTCGGAGCTCAAGCGGACTCGACTCGTTTCACCGGGGGGCGAGGCCGGGGCCGGAAGTTCAAGGACCTGCAGCCCAGGTTCGAGCTCCGGCTCCTGGGTTTCGCCGGGCTCCATTTCAACCCTGAGCTTTCCGCGCGGGCCGGCGCGGAACAGTTCTACTCGCAGGGTGGCGGGTGACGCTTTGTTGTCTGACACCGCGTATGGGGCGGTGGAAACGGAACGGATAACGGTGCTCGTTGCCGGGGCCAGCCGGCACTCTGCCGGGGTCTCCAGACGCAGCCAGTCAAACATCAGCCAACTGCCGGCGGTGCTGCGGAGCGCGATTTCATTATAGCCCAGCCGCAGCATCGAGGCCGGAAAGTCGAGCCGAACCACCTGCGGTTTGGCCGAAATCATGTTGCCGCCCAGAGAGTCATCGCTGCCGCCCGGGCGCAGTTCCCGTTCAAAGGCCGCGCCATTGACCGTCACGCGCAACCTGGGCGGGCGCCGGGGCGGCGTTTCTGCGACGCCGATAGTGAGGGCGCATTGGCCCGTTGTCGCCGTTTGCGCCAGCACGAACCCGATTGGGAGCGTGTTCATTTGATCCCATCGCCCGTTGCCGCTGCTGCCTCCCCAGCCGTCCAGTGGTCCGGGCAGAATGTAAGGCCAGTCCTTCTCCGCCTTGGACAGGCCGACGTAATAGGCCGCATCCGGACTGCCGAACCGTTGCAGGAAGGCGGTGTGGTTTGTGGGCGCCAGGGCAAACCTGGCGGCGCCAGACCCTTTGAAGCCAATCTGCCAAAGAGGTTCGGGCGATTCCGCCGCGTGGCCGGCCAAAGAGACTGCCAGCGCCGCCAGAAGAGCACTGCGGAAGAGTGTGCCGGTGGCCATGTTGGACGCCATTCTGCGTGGCGTCTCCGAACCGGCGCAAGTTTAATGTTGTTAAGCCGCAGGCTGGCGCAGACGGCGCGGCAGGTTCCGGGCGCCATGCATAAGGCGCACCGCGGCCACCGCGTCATCGGTTGCGCGATAAAAAATCAACAGGTTTCCGAAAGGATGCTCCACTGGGAAGGAGCGCAGCCCCGATAAATCGCTATGGCGGAAATGGCGGAGCCGTCCCAGGTCAGGCCGAATCGAAAGTTTCATCAGCGAGACGTCTAATGCGGCTTGAAATCTCCAGGCCACATCGGCCCCCGCCTGATCGACGTACCAGGCAAACAAGTTCTCAAAATCCGTTGTGAAATCACGGGCCTTCTGAATCGCCCGGCTCATTCACCCTGTCTTTGCTTGGTGATGCGTTCTCCGATGGAGCGCATCTCTTTCGGCGAATAGGGTGTAAACGGCCCGTGTATGGACCTGAGCAATTCCGCCTCGAGTTCAGGATTGTCGGTTTCCAAGTCCAGCGGCTTGTGTGTGTCGAGCCAGACCTGCTTCTCGCCATCGGTCAAGACGATAACCGATCCCTGATGCGCCTCAGCAATCAGTTCGGCCAGTTGTCCCTGGGCTTCTCCAACGGTCAACGTTTTCACGCTCCCAGCGTATCTCAGGCTTTTCGGAAGAGCAAGCCGAAACGTGCCCCCCCAAGTCCTCGTCTAAGGCTTTTTGAGGACCGCGGAATACCCGGAATACGCGCAAAAAGAGCCTCTTCCGCGCATTCCGCACTGCAATAGCCGAGGTTGCCCGCAGACTGCGAAGATTTTTCAACCACGGATTTCGCGGATGGCACGGATAGAAGAAATCCGTGTTGATCCGTGGCTGCCTAAGAAACCTTGCGCTCCGGTGTCTTATGATCGGAAGCTGAACGCGCGTCGGACCCCCGCGAACCGCCGATTGAGCGGGTCGGCGCATTATTGAATATGAAAGCGACGTCGTTGTTTGTTTGCGTCACCGCCTTGGTGGCTTGGAATGTCTCCGCCCAGGAGATCGGTTACATCGAGACTTTTGCCCTGGCCGGCGACCGGGAAGCCGCGCTCAAGGAATTGGTCCCCGGGACCGACGACTATTTCTACTACCACGCCCTGCAGGCCCAGAACACCGGCCAGCGCGAACGGTTCCAGGAGGTCATCGACCGGTGGGTCCGCGAACGGAACGGCCGAGTGACGGACGGCGCCCGGGAACTGCTGAACCGCCAGGCCCTGCTCGATTACGACAAGGACCCGCAGAAGACGCTAAGGTATCTGCGGGAGCAGTTGGACCTTCATTTCGACCACGCCCGCAAGACCGGCGAGCGCCGCAGCGACGCCCCCACGAAGTTCGACAACTCCCAGGTCAGCGTCGAGGCGCTCCTGAGGCTGGCCCTGGCCCGGGACAAAGGCAGTCTCGAGAGAATCGAGAACGCCGGGCTCGAGTTGGCCGCCGGGCAACCGCTCACCGGAGACCAGCGCCGCAACCTGCTGGCGCGCCTGGAGCGGCCGGACCTGCCGGCCCTGGTGGACCTGATCCTGGCCGACCTGAAGTACCGTGACAGCCGCGGTTTCGGCAGCCTCCCTATCCACACGCGCCTGACCCTTGCGCAGATGGACGAGTTGCTGCGCAAGGAGCCCGGCCTGCGGAACCAGGTCTCTTTTTGCAACACCTACCTGGCCAAGCTCGCCCCCGAGAACGAAGCGGACCTGGAAACCGACCCTGCCGCCCAGGGGGCCTACCTGGATCGGGTCTGGGCGTTCGTCCAAACCCTCGACCCCGTCCATAACTCCCTCAAGGCCCACGTCCTCTACCACCGTCTCCGCCACGACCAGAGGCAGGGCGTCTATGACCACGACCGCTTTCTCGATTACGTGAAGCTGCCGCGCAATGTGCCTTACCTCCGCGACGAAGTCCGCCAGCAGCTTCCCCGGGGCGATTACATGGCCCAGCTTGACCAGGGATTTGGGCTGGTGTCGCTCCCGCCGATCGGCAACGAGGAACCGCTGGTCCGGGAGTTCCTGTTGGCCTTCTTTGGTGAGGCGGCCAATTGCGACGAATACCGCCCGTGGCTCCGCGACGATTTCCTCAAACGCATCTTCGCCGAGTCGAAGATCGTCAACGGCATCGGCGACCCCCAGCAGTGGGCGCCGCTGCTTTCCCCGGATGAGTACCGGCGCCTCAAGGAGCGGGTGGACATCGACTTCGCGCCCGACAATCCCGGCGTCATCGGCCCCGATGCGGGCGTCAAGCTCACCGCTTTGGTCAAGAACGTGCCCGCGCTCATCGTGAAGGTCTATGAGATCAACACCTTCAATTATTACCGCCAGACGGGCCATCCGTTGAACCTGGCCCTCAACCTCGACGGGCTGGTGGCCTCCTCCGAGCGCCGCGTTCAGTACCGGGAGACGCCCGAGCGCCGCATCGCCCGCACCTTCGAGTTCCCGGAACTCAAGGGCCGCGGCGCCTACGTTGTCGAACTCATCGGCAACGGCAAGAGCAGCCGCGCCCTGGTGCAGAAGGGGCGGCTGGGCCTGCTCCAGGAAGTCACCGCCGCCGGCCACGCCTTCACCGTGCTCGACGAAGCGGGCCGCCGCCTGCCTGACGCCCGCGCCTGGCTGGGCGGACGTGAATTCGCCCCCGGCAAGGACGGGCGGATTCTGGTCCCGTTCAGCACCGAGCCGCAGTCCGAGACCATTATCGTCCAGCAGGGCGGCTTTGCCTCCCTCTCGAGGTTCAACCACCTCGCCGAGAATTACGACCTCAACGCCGGCATTTACGTGGACCGCGAATCGCTCCTCCGCCGTGAAAAGGCGCAGGTGGCGCTCCGGCCCGTCCTCCGTGTCAACGGCCGGCCCACCAGCCTCAAGTTGCTTGAGGACCCCCGCCTGGTGGTCCGCTCGACGGACCTCCAGGGCATCCCGACCGAAAAGGAATTCCCCGGCCTGGCCTTGCGCGAGGACGCAGAAACCGTCTGCGAAATCCTGGTCCCGGAGAACACCGTCAGCCTCACGGCGACCCTCAAGGCCCGGGTCCGAAACGTCAGCCAGAACAAGAAACAGGACCTGGCCGGCGGCGCCACGTTCACGCTCAACGGCATCGACCGCAGCCAGGCAGTTCAGGCCCTGCACGTCACCCGCGCCAGCGCCGGCTACATCGTCGAGTTGCGCGGCAAAAACGGCGAGCCGCTTCCGGGCGAGCCTCTTGCGTGCGCCTTCAAGCACCGGCAGTTCCGCGACGAGGTCCACGCCGACCTGAAGACTGACGACCGGGGCCGCGCCTGGCTGGGTCAACTCGAGGGAATCGAGTGGTTCCGCCTGAAGGAGCCGGCCGGCGGCGAGCAGCAATGGTTCACCTCGCGCGGGGCCTGCGCCTACCCGGCCGAGTTGCACGGGCGCCTCGGCGAAACGTTGCGTGTGCCGCTCATGTTCGAGGGACCCGACCCGCTCAAGGAGGTCTCGCTGCTCGAGGTGCGGAACGGCCAGTTCGTCAAGGACTGGCGCGAGGCCCTCGCCGTCGAGGGCGGCTTCCTGGAACTGCGGAACCTGCCCGCGGGCGACTACTCCCTCTGCCTCAAACCCGAGGCGCGCGAGCTCGCAGTCGCGGTGACCCAGGGTGAGGACCGGGACGGCTTCACCCTCTCGGGGCGGCGCGCCCTCGAGCGGCCCCGCCTTGCGCCCTTGCAGATTGCCGCAGTCGAACCCGGGGCGGAGGCCGTGGAAATCCGCCTCGCCAATTCCACGCCTTTCACGCGCGTCCACGTGTTCGCGACCCGCTACCTGCCGGCCTACGACGTGTTCGCCAAGCTGGGCTTCACCGGCGCGCCAGGGCTCCAGGACCAGCTTTGGCGGCCTTCCCGGACATTCTACGAATCCGGCCGCGACATCGGCGACGAGTACCGCTACATCCTCGACCGCCAGTTGGCCAGGAAGTTCCCCGGCATCATGCTCGAGCGCCCCGGCTTGCTGCTCAACCCGTGGGCGTTGCGCGACACCGAAACCCAGGCGGAGGCGCTCGCCGGCGGCGCCAGCTATGGCGGCGCCGCCGCCTCAATGCCGCAGCAGGCCGTCGCCGCCGCCGCCCAGAGCGGCGAAGCCGCCTCCAAGCCGCTCGAGGGCTATGCGTCGCTCGATTTCCTCAAACAGCCCTCGGTTGTGCTGCTGAACCTGGCGCCCGATGACCAGGGCCGCATCCGCATCCCTCGAGGCAATCTCAAGGGCAAACCTCAGTTGCGCATCCTGGCCGTGGACCCGCTGACCACCGTCCTGAAAAACGTTGCCCTCGAGGACACGCCCATCCAGACCCGCGAGCTTCGGCTCGCCGCCGGCCTGGACCCCGCGAAAAGCTACTCCGAGCAGAAACTCATCACGCCGGTGACCTCCAAAGGCGGCCTGGCCATCGCCGATGTCACGACCAGCCGCTTTGAAATCTGCGACACTCTGGCCAAGGCCTATCGCCTGCTGGCAACGCTGGGCGGCAACCCGGCCTTCGAGGAGTTCTCGTTCGTCGCCAACTGGCCGGACCTGGACCCGTCCGAGAAACAGCGCCAATACTCCAAGTACGCCTGCCACGAACTGAGCTTCTTCCTCTACCACAAGGACCCCGACTTCTTCCGGTCCACCATCGCGCCCTACCTCAAGAACAAGAAAGATAAAACCTTCATGGACCACTGGCTGCTCGGCGACGACCTCAAGGACTACCTCGAACCCTGGCGCTTGGGCCGGCTCAACATCGTGGAGAAAATCCTGCTCGCCCAGCGCCTCCCCGGCCAGCAGGCCTCCCTCACCCGCGACGTGGGCGACCTCGCCGACCTCATCCCGCCCGACCTCGAGGACTTCAACCGCCGCTTCGACACGGCGCTGCAGACCGGCGCGGTGGAAACCGAAGGCGGCCTGCGCAACGCCATACAGGAGTTGCGCGATAAGGAGGACCAATCAAAGGCCGCCAACAGGTTCGCATTCAGCCTGAACAAACCGGCTGTGGCGGCGACCGCCGCCCCTATGGCGGCTCCGGCGGGACCTGTAGGAGGGGCGGGCGGACCGGGCGCCGTCAGGTTGACGGTGAACGGGGCCCTGGCCGACCAGGGCGAAGCGGCGGCCGAATCGGTCAAGCTCGGCGCCAGGGCCCCGGCCGAACGCTTGCTGCGGCAACGGGGCTTGCAGAGCTCAGATTCCAGGGTCGCGGCGCTTAAAGAGGCGCCGGCCCAGGCCTTCTTCGCCGCGGACGCCACGGGACGGGAGGCGGGCCGGCGTTTCTTCCAGAAACTCGACCACACCAAGGAGTGGGCCGAGGACAACTATTACCACCTCCCGATCGAGCAGCAACTCGCGGACCTGGTCATCGTGAACGACTTCTGGGCCGATTACGCAAAGCACGGCGGCCAGACGCCGTTCCTGTCGAAGTCCTTCCCGCAGGCCACGCGCAACTTCACGGAGATGATGCTCGCCCTGGCCGTGCTGGACCTGCCGTTCAAGGCAGGCCGCCACGAGGAGAAGCTCGAGGGCCTGCGCTACACCCTGGAGGCCGGCTCGCCGCTGATCGTCTTCCACCGCGAAATCCGGCTGGCGCCCAAGGCGGACGATGCGGGCGGGATGCTCGTGGGGCAGCATTTCTTCCGGGCCGACGACCGCTACCGCCAGGAGAACAACGAACGAATAGACAAATACGTCGCCGAGGAATTCCTGCCCCGCGTGGTCTATGGCGCGGAGGTGGTCCTGACGAACCCCAGCGGCAATCGGCAGAAGCTGGCGGTGCTGTTGCAGGTCCCCATCGGCGCGCTGCCCGTGGGCAACGGCTTCTACACGCGCGGGGTGTACGTGGTGCTCGAGCCCTATAGCACCCAGAGGCTCGAGTATTACTTCTACTTCCCGGGGACCGGCAAGTATCAGCACTACCCGGTGACCGTTGCGCGCAACGGCCAGGTGGTCGCCGGCGCCGCCCCATTTGCGTTCAACGTGGTCGAGCGCCTGAGCCGCATCGACAAGACCTCCTGGGCCTGGGTCTCCCAGAACGGCTCGCCGGAGGAGGTCCTGGCCTTCCTCGACCAGGCGAACCTCCGCCGGCTGGACCTCAATGAAATCGCATGGCGCATGAAGGACCGTGACTGGTTCAAGCAGGCCACGTCGTTGCTCCAACGGCGGCACCTCTGGCAGGAGACGTTGTGGTCCTACGGTCTGCTGCACAACGATCCGGAGACGATTCGCCCCTTCCTGCGCCACTCCCCGTTCGCGGACCGCTGCGGCCTCTACCTTGTGTCGCCGCTGCTGGCCCTCGATCCGGTCGAGCGGCTGGCCTACCAGTACTTGGAATACGCCCCGCTGGTCAACCCTCGCGCCCACCAGATCGGCGCCCGGCCCAAAATCCTCAACAACCGGTTCCGCGAGCAGTACCAACGCTTCATGAAGGTGCTCAGCTACAAACCCGCCCTCAACGACGCCGACAAACTGGCCGTGGCCTGCTACATGAACCTGCAGGATCGCATCCAGGAGGCGCTCGATTGGTTCGGCCGCCTCGACCGCAAGGCGGCGCCGGAGCAATTGCAGTGCGACTACCTCGAGGCCTGCCTCGCCCTCTGCCGCGGAGACGTCGAAGGCGCGCGGAAACTGGCCAAAGCACGCGCCGACGAGGGCGTGAGCCGCTGGCGGAACCTCTTTGCCCAGATGCTGGGCCAACTCGACGAACTGGCCGGCGGCGCGGCCGGGGCGGCGGACAAGGAAAACCGCGACCAGACACAAGGGGCCTTGGCGGCGACTGAGCCGGCCCTGGAACTGCAAGTCGAGGCCGGCCAAATCCGGCTCGACTATCGCAATCTCAAAGGCTGCGCGCTCCACTTCTACCCGATGGACATCGAGCTCTTGTTCTCGCGCAGCCCGTTCCTGCAGGATGGGGCGGCGCAGTTCTCGTTCATCCGGCCCGTGTTGAGCCAATCCGTGGAACTGCCGGCAGGCAAGGAAATGCTCGCGGTCGACCTCCCCAAGGAGTTCCGCGCCAGGAACGTCATGGTCGAGGCCCTGGCCGCCGGCATCCGCAAGACCCAGGCCTACTATGCCAATACGCTCAAGGTCCAGTTGATCGAAGCCTACGGGCAACTGGCAGTGACCCACGCCGAGTCCCGAAAACCAGTGCCGGGCGCATACGTCAAAGTCTATATGAGGACCAGGGCGGGCGAGGTGAGATTCTTCAAGGACGGCTACACCGACTTGCGCGGACGCTTCGACTACGCCTCCCTCAACACCAACGAACTCGACAACGCCGAGCGCCTGGCAGTCCTGATTCTCAGCCCCGACCTGGGCGCCGTCGTGCGCGAGGCCGCGCCGCCCAAACGGTGACTGGATTTCATAGCGGTGGTTTCTACCAATTTGCAGCGAGTGGATTTCCCGCCCGCGTGACCTTGCCTTCGGGGTCGATGAGGTAGCAGGTGGGAATGCTCTGTAATCTGAATTGCTTCGCGGGAGCGGACATCCAGCCACCCGGGCCGGCCCAGGCATTAAGGCTGTTTGTCCAACCGCGATTCGACACGCGATCCTGCGCCTGCCGCAGCTCGTCATCGACGCTCACCGCGATGACTTCATAGCTGTTTCCCCACGCCGCCGGGGGGTGCTCGCGGCGCGCTTGGAGATCAGCCATCGCCTTTTGACAGGGCCCGCACCACGTCGACCACCACTCCAGCACCACGACTTTGCCCCGAAGGTAGGACAGCCTGAATTTGCCCTTGCCATCCAACCGCAGGAATTCGGCATCCGGAGCGGCTGTTCCAGGCGGCAGGACTCCATTTTTCGCAACGTAGTTTTCAAAAGCCAAGTCCGCCATTTCCTTTTCCCCGAGCAGCCCGTCCGCGAACTTCTCCCATCGAATCTTATCCTCGATGGTCCATCTGGTCGACGTCCGCCGCCCCAATTTCGCCGTCAGCGTATATTCCCCCGCAAGCGGCCGGGCAGCTTTAGATTTCCGGTCTGACTTCACATTGATAACGAATCGGAGCTCCGCAGTGACACCGTCGACCGATCCGTACGTGCCGCGCATGTAGGGGTTATCCGCGACCACGTCCTTGAGTGCGACCTCGGAGCCGGCAAAGTCTATGCCAATGACCTCGGCCTGGGCCAGAACGCTTTGGGCGGATTCCAGAAATGCTCCGCGCCCCATATTCCAACCATCCTCAATTTCCTCCCTGGGGGGAGGCGTTTTCACCCCACCGGCATCGAGCTGCTTAACCAACCTATCCCAGGTTTCTTCGAAAGAGGGGAGAGCTTCATGGGCGAAAACTTTCTCATCGCCCTGTTGGAGAAGGTGGATCAATGCCTTTCCCAGAACTGCCAATGCGGGATCGTCGACCGCATGGAGCGAGGCGCGAAAATGCTCTTCGATCGTGGAACTCAGCGCTACCTCCCGTTGGGTTTTTTCATCCGTGACGCTCGCGGGCAAACGGCTCCATCGGATACCATCGAGGGTGCGCCAACCATCGGGGAATTCCAACGCCCCGCCCAAGGCCAACTCATACTCGCTCCGCAAGCGGTTGTCGGGTTGAGATCCCCGCGCGACCTCTCCCGAAAGGATGATTCTGATTCCGAACGAGAATGGCAGCGAGTCTCCCGGCGTCCCACTCTGGGGATTCGGGGCGGTGCCCGTCGCCGCGGCCCTGACCTCTTGGATGCGAAAATGGACGAGACCCAGTCGGGTCGCCTGGTCCACCACCAGCCGGGCACTGTCTGAAACCCGTTTTCGATTAAAACTGTTGGTAAGTGCCACCTCGTCGGCAAAACGGTCCGCATCCCGGCTCTCCAGGAGCCTAAGCACGCTCTCGCCGAGCGAAGCCGCATGATGACTGGGGGCACTCGCGGCTACCGCCCGCAAGCCCGAGGAGCCAAGAACAAGGATCGCCAAGGCGATCCACTTCCCAAACGAAAAAACGCAAGTCGTTTTCATTGTGTGAACGTCCAGCGTTACGCCAGGGGGCATCATACGAGGCGGCATTTGAGGTGACAAGTGAGAGCAGTTATATTGGTCCGTCGGCAGGAGAGTGCAGGCTAACGGATAGGTCAGCGACCGGTGCCAGCCGCCCCTGGCGTTGAATTCGTCTCCGAGCGACTCGGCTGGCTCCGGTTCCCTGCACCGCCTGGTTCCGGCCTCCGCTTCGCCATCCAAGCTCGGTATTCGGAAGCGCCAATCTGATCCTTGATCAGTTGCTTGGGAATCGGCTGCATCCTCTGAATCCCCATGCACTTCCCAGCCACAAAGCCCACGAAGACATTTTCGCCTCCGGGAGTGAGCACCCAATAAGAAACGCGCTCCTTCTGCAACTCCTTCTTGGCGTAGAGCCCGTGCTTCTCGATATGAGACTTGAGCTGATCCTCGGACATCTTCAGCGACAGATCGCGGAGCTCCGGGATGTTGCTGTCCGTAACTGGAACAAGGTGCGCGTCCAGCCAATCCTTAAACGCGTCGAGTTTGCCCTTGTCCCAGTCAAGGCGTTTCGAGAAGTCGTTTGTGGACTTGAGAGGAACAAACTTGCCGTCAGCGCGGAAGTAGATGGCAGCGTTCTGGACACTCTCCCCATTAAGCTGGTAGTAGAACTCAACGTAGCCGATGTCACCGGCCGCATGAAGGTCAGTGTGGCTCTTGTCGCCGACTGGGTTGCCGGTGTGCAGGCCACTGACCATCATGGCCTGGGGAGCGAAGATGGGCAGAACAAGGTCGGCGGGGTGTTGGTCAAGTTCCGGGCCGGAACGCTTGCCATAATATTCCCACCAGTTTGTAGCGGTGGCGAGCTTCGGCCCGAACGTTTTCGCAACGTCGTCAAGCTTGAGTGGGGAAAGGCGTGCCTTGATAATGGCGCGAAACTCGTCCAAGAGGGGCTTCAATTCAGGGCGGTCCTGAACTCCCGTACGCGCTTCGGGCACGTCTTGTGGGGCGACGAGACTAAAATGTATTACGGCGAAGCTCGCGCTACAGAGCGCAAAGAGCAGAGTGGCAATCGCAATGGTTCGCTTCATGTTGGTGTTTCGGGGTCTTCGAATTGGAGCTACCGTCGCACATCCTCAACCTTTCGTGAAATAATCGCTCCCGTCTTGAGGGAGTGAACTTCGTAAATCTGCTCCGCTCCAATACTCGTGACAAGAATGTTGTCGTCTTCAATGCGAACGCGAACCTCGTGACGGTACTTCGAGTGCTCGATGCCAAGCGGTTGAACGTGAGCTCGCCATACAACAACATTGTTTGCGGTTCTCTCCAACTCGATGCCACTATCCGAGATCGGACCATATCGGATGTAGAGCCTTTCCGTAGCGTTCGTGTTGAGGTCAATAAACTCTCCTTTGGTGAAGATTCCGTCAACGGAGCCAAACCACTGCTTCTCGACTGAATTGGGATGAAATACTCTGACTGCATCCAATGATGGGTCAAGCTGTCCGGACACAGGTGCAAATCTTGATGCTCCATCTGCCACTAAATACAATAAGAACCGGTTTGTGTCGCCCGTCTTCAGATCAAGAAAAGATGGGCCGTTTGGCGGGCGAAAGTGTTGCGGATCAAAGCGGTAATAATGCAGGGCGACTGTGCGGTTGGTAAAGTCACCCTTTAAAACTTGCGCAACTGCAAAGGCCGCCTCAACTCCAACAAACTTGCAGGAAGGCCAAAGCACTGTATTGGTCTCATCCAAATCTCTCACGTCTGCCACTGTGCCGACAACAATCAACTGTGCTGCCTTTTGCATTTCGGCCTCCGTCCAGATATGAATACGCCGGGCAAACGCCGACACACCGACAAGCAGCAGTAAAACGATGGGTATTGATTTTCTTTCCATAGCGTAATGTCGCGTTTCGCACTGTTATGAGTTTAGCGAGGGCAGAGTTCTCCTGAATGGCGGATTCAATTCGGCTTCTCTATCGCAAAATCTTCCTGCGCCTTGTCGGGTTCCTCTAATGCCTCGAAGCACTGACCTCGGTGCAGATGAACCCCTTCGATATTGGGATCCAACCGTAACGCTTGGTCGTAATCAGCCACAGCTTTGACGTAATCCTTTTTATACCACTGGTATGCACGTCCGCGATAATAATATTCCAGTGCCAATTGGCTGTTTTTGTTTCCGACGCGAGAGAAGTCAGTATCGCTCTCAATGAGCGTAGTGTAATCGGCGATGGCATCGTCAAACTGACGTAGTTGTTCATAACAAACCGCCCGATTGTGCCGGGCGGGACAATCATTTGGCTTAGCCTCCAACACGCGGCTGTAATCAACCACGGCCTTTCCGTAGCCTTCGGAGAGAGACGCTCGAATGAACAACGCGTAACGGAAATGTGGATCCATCTCGATGGCTTTGTTGAGGTCGTCGAGCTCGGCTTCATATTCATGCTTCATCCCATGTTTCATTGCAGCCTTGTAGTACTCTTGTGCCGACAACAGCGCCACTTGTTCAGACTGAGTTGTCGCATCGCTGGCCTCCGGCTGGATGTGCTCAGCACGTGGCGCTTGCTGTTCCTTGAGTGTCTTAAACTCGGCTCTCGCATTTGAAGCCTGTCGCGGTTCGTAAATACTAATGCCGACTGCGGTGGCGACTGTCGCGGCGATGACTAGGGTTGTTTGCAATGTAGTCATGGCAATATCTTTCGTGGCGGCAATAACTGGGGAAATGTTCTGTCAATCAGGGTGTGGCAACGCGATAGAAACGCGTCGGGTGCTTTTTCGCGTCGGGGTCACGGAAGACCCCAATCCCGGTTGCGCTCGCCCGGTTGGTGCTGAAGCTGTTCCAATCGGAGGCGTCGAGCGAGTCCTTGCCCTGAAGGATGTAAGCCTTGTTCGGGTTGCCGGTGAATTGAATGACGGCAACCTCGCCCTGGTAGTTCAGGGAGTTGATCCAAATCGTCTCCGGCGCCACCGAGGCTCCTCCCGCCGCCGCGCCGGCATCGGTCTCCGCCTCAGCCGCTTGCGCGAGAGGTTGCACCGGGAACCTTACCGCGTTCAGCGTTTCGAGGCTCACGAACGGGCCCTTGAACGCCGCGTCCAGCGAACCGTCCGGATTCAACCGCGCCAAGTGCTGGCACTTGACGCCGTTGATGCTGGTGAAAAAACCGCAGATGACAATCCGCCCGTCGGGCTGGACCACAAAATCCATCACTCGGTCCTCCCACGACCCGCCGGTCTCGCACCGGAAGCTCCGATCCATCTGCCCGTCTTCGTGCAAACGCACCAGGCCGGGAAAAGCCTCGCCGTTCATTTCGCCCACGATGCCGGCCACGAGCAGCTTCCCGTCCGGTTGCCGCTTGACGGTCAGGCAGCTCCGGATATCGCCGGCATAAGCGTTGGTGAAGCTCAAATCCGGCCGCCAACCCTTGTCGAAGCGCATCAACCCACCGTACCCGGTCATGCTGCCATCGATCACCTTGCGGCGTATCGCCAGGACGGTGCCTCCGTCCGGCAACGGCGCCGCGTACCGGCAAAGCTTCATCGGCACCTCGTCAAAAAGCTCCGCCAGCACGGGCGCGGCGTCGACCGCTGAGGGGCGTTCATCAAAGGCGTCGAACGGGATGTCGGCCGCCGGGTGTTCCGTGCCCGGGGGGAAGTGCAGTTCGTGACGCTTAGCGGGAGTCGTGCGGCCCCACTCGATCGGTTTGCGCGTCCAAAAACCGAGGGGGCCGAGCGCGAGAATCAAACCCGATGGGCGCGAGAACAGGCGCGCGCGCCCGTCGTCTTTTGCCGGCCGCATCCATTCGCCGGAGGGAGAGAGCCGGTAGGCGGTCAAGGGATAGGGCGCCATTGGCCCTTCGAACGCCACGCTCATCACCGCCACCGAGCCGTCGCTGAGCGCGGCCGCCGGGTAAGTGCCGCCGGGCATGTAAGTCCGCGCCGGCAGGTTGGTCGAGCCCTGCCATGGGGCAAACGACTCGTCCACGCGGCCATCGGAAAGCAACCTCGCGTAACCGGGCCGTGGTTTGCCGTCCACGGAGTCGAATAGTCCGGACATGAGAACTCGGCCATCCGGTTGGATCACCAGGTGGGCCCGGTGAGCATCCGAGCCGGGAAGCTCCACGCAGCAGCAGAAACTGCGGTCCAAAGACCCGTCCGGATTTAACCGGAACGCACCCCTTTGAAACTGCCCGAGTTTGCCTGATTGCGGATCAATATAGGAGCCGCACAGACTCGCCGCGACGAGGATCTTCCCGTCCGGCTGCACCAACAATGCTCCCGGAGGGGAATCGAGCGACATGAGGGCGCCCTCCGTGAGCGGTTCGCGCGGTTCGGCCACCGGTTCTTCGGCCGCGACAGTGCCTGCCGCAACAGTTCCCTGCGTTGCGCCGGAGTCCCTCGTTGTCAACGGCGCGCCCGCGTCGCCGTGCCAAAGCGCGGCAGCCAGCGACCCGCCCACGACCACTGCGGCCACACCGACACCCGCGGCGAACTTGAGTTTCAACCAGGTCATTACGCTCAAAGTTCCCTCGACCAAGGCCGCCACGGACGAGGCCGCGGTCGCTCCCTTGGCCGCCGTCGTGGAGACTGTCGCCGCCAGTCCCGCCGGCGCGGCTTGCACTGAATTCGCCGAGACCGCTCCGGCGATGAGCGTGGCCGACAGCGCCACACCGCGTTTCATGAAGTATTTCCGCAGCTTTTCCAGCGCTCGGCTCACGCGCTTCTGCGCCGCCGCTTCGTTCAGCTTCAGTGTTGCGGCGACTCCTTGCGCGGTTTTGTTTTCAAAGAACCGCAGCACGATGACGTCGCGGTCGGTCTCTCCCAATTGCCCCATGGCTTCATCCAGCAACGGCGCCATTTGTTCCCAAGCTGCCGAGTTCGGTTCAGTAAGACTTGATCGCATATAAGCCTCCTGCTCGCGGCGTTGGCGGCGGATTTCGCCCTTCACAAAGTTGGCCGCCGTCAGCCGCGCGGTTTGGTAAAGCCAGCCCGACAATGCCGTGCCGCGCCGCAGACTGCCGGCTTTGCGCGCCAGAATAATGAAGACGGCCTGAGTGATTTCCTGGGCGTGATGCGCATTGCCGGTGAAGCGTAGCGCGGCGGAATAAACAAGGCTCACGTGCCGCGCAACGAGGCTGGCAAACGCCGCCTCGGATTCGGTGCAGGCATATTGCGCGAGCAAATCATGGTCGTTCGGCTCGGTCATCTACAAGTAATATGTCCACGCACCGCAAAACTGGACAAACTATTTCACATTTCCACCCTCGTCAAAGAACAGAGGATTCAGGATTCTCTTTTACAGCCCACAGTGGCAATGCCTCTCGCTGCTCGTGTCGGCGGTGTCCGTCCATTCCGGCGAGATTTGCGGCGGCCTGGAAGCGGGGAGGGCACTCGAGGGAACGGGGCTGAGGCTGCTTGAGCGCCAGCGCCGGTTGCGGGCCGACCTGATCGAGGGCGGGAGGGCGGTGGTCTTTGACGGAGTTGGCTGGACGGGGCCGAAGGTGAGCTCATTTTTGGGGAGCGCCGCGGAGCCGACACCAATTTGGATTTGCACGTGGTCCGAGCATCCGTGGGGTATTGGCCGTATCTGGCCAAGCTCCTCTATCACAAAAACCCGGGCGTCCGCAAACGCGCGGCCAAAGCAATTCTGCAGACCCCTCGCCTGCAAGCCACCGATATCCATGACAAATCCGATGAGGAACTCATCGCCTTTGTCCGAGAATGGTGGGAAACAGACGGCATGAAGGTCCAGTGGCAAGAATAAAGAACCGTCTTCGTCTCGGCCTTTGTCGGAACCTTTGTCGGGAAAATGTATCTTGCTTTGAGGAGCAGGTTGGATTTCCATAGTACCAGCGGCCAGCGCATTTTCACCTCCCACAGTCCCTGCCTCATCAACCTCTGCGGGATGGACGCCACGGGCTGAGCGGGTTATCTTATGCCTGATATGAATCCCGGTTGAAAATGGACCGCCAGGCGCAAATAGACCTGGAAACGCTGCGCGCGGTCGTTCCGGCCCTGGAACGACTCGAGGGCGAATGGAACGACGCGAGGGTTTCGGTGGCGGCGCGCCGCCGGGGCTACTTCACCCCGGACGAGGAAGACCGGGTGCGGCAGATTCTCCTGGCCTATCGCAATTATCGATTCGCCTTGTACGAGATTATCTATCGCGGCTACGAGTACCCGCGAATCCAGGCGCCGGAGCGCCAGCTCATCGTCTTCCTGCTCGCGTTCGCGGCGGCGCTGACGATTTATGCCAAATCTCTCAAGCTGATCCTGGCCTACGAACGGGAGCCGCTGGTGCGAAAAAAGCTGAACGAGCCCGACACGACATTCGAGCTGGAGCCGGGCTTTTTCGAGGAGGTGCTCCGCGGCTATAGCTCGCCGGCGAATTACCGCGGCCTGGCCAAGGCCGCCTGGTTCTGGCGCCGCAACCGCCGGGGCGCGCAGAGACTCGCTGCGGCCTCGCCGGACGATTGGAAGTGGCTGCTCGAACTGGTCCGGCGCCAGCGCGGCATTGTGCGCCAGCGGCTGTTGCACGTTCTGCTCTGCCGCTTGCGTTATGACTGGCGGGCCTTTGGCCGCACGGTGCTCCAGCCCGTCCGCAACACCCGCTACAACATCCGCTCCCAGATCGCCGGGGCCTGTTCGAACCTGCGAACCACTCTTCACTACGACCCGGCCCTCAAACCGGAGGTCCTGGCCCGGCTGCATCCCCGCCTGCGCCCGGGCGATGTGCTGATGATCCGCGCCGAGAAGAAACTCACTTCCGCCATCCTGCCCGGTTTCTGGGCGCACGCGGCCCTGTTCATCGATGGGGCCGCCGGGCTGGAGTCCTTGGGCATCGGCGCTCAGCCCCTGGTTGCCAGGCACAGAGACTGCCTCTTGAAACAGGACGCGGGCCGTGGATGCGTCATCGAGGCGATCAGCCCTCGAGTGCAAGTGAACTCGCTCGAGACCGCCTTGGTTGCCGATCACTTGGCCGTGCTCCGGCCAAGGCTCGGCGCCGAGGAACTCAGGGCGGGCGTCGCTGCGGCCTTCCAACACATTGACAAACCCTACGATTACGAATTCGACTTCAACATCAGCACCCGCATCGTTTGCACCGAACTGATCTACCGCTGTTTCCACAAGCGCGGCCCAATCGAGTTCACGCTGGTCAAGCGGCTAGGCCGCTTTACCCTCAGTGGCGACGACATCATGGACCAATGGCTCGACTCTTTGAATTGCCCGGAGCGGCCTGGCGCGGGCGGCTTCGACCTGGTGACGCTGGTCCTGAGGCTGGACCATGGCCGGGCGGAGTTCTTTGAAGGGCCGCCGGCCCTGGCCGCCCTTCAACGGATTCGGCGGGGCTGGAGGCCCGCCAGCCAACCGGCCCTGTGCTTGGAGGAGCCGCGCCAGGTTGAGGCATGAGCGGCCACTACGATCTCTGGCACCGGTTCGTTTATCGCTTCATTTTGGGCGTCTATTTCGCCCGGGTGACCGTGACCCACCGCAACCGGCTGCCGAGGCGCGGCCCGGCGCTCTACCTGGCCCTGCATCGGAACGGGGCCGTCGATGGCTTTGTTTATCATCGCGCCCTGGGCGGGCCGGCCTTCATGATTTCGACCCAGCTCCGAAAGAACTGGTTCGCCCGGCTTTTTTTTGCCGGCATCGCCGTCGCCCGCATGAAGGACGGGGGTGAGCGCGGCGGGAACGAGGCCGCCCTGAAGCAGTGCCTGGAAGGCCTCCGCGCCGGCGGACAGCTTTGCGTGTTTCCGGAAGGCACCAGTTCGTTGGGCCCGCGGCACCTGCCGTTCAAGAGCGGGGCGGCGTGGCTCATCATGGATTACCTGGGGACCCACGGCCCCCCCTTGCAGGTCGTGCCGGTGGGGATTCACTATGAATGCCCCTGGGCCTTCCGGGCCAAGGTCGAGGTCGCGGTGGGCGAGCCAATCGCGTTGGGCCTGCCGGAGGGACTCAGCGCTGGAGAGAAACTCAAGACGCTCAAACTGCGCATCCAGGCCGGCCTCGAGGAGGTGGGGCTCAATGTGCCTTCGGCGGCCGACCAGGCGAGAATTGAGCGCCTGGCCTACGCGGCAACCTTGGCTACACCCAGGTCCTATTTCGATTCGCTCAAGGCATTGGAACGAGGCATTCCCGAGCCCCTGAGAACTGCCGAAGAAAACCTCGCTCCGAAGTTGAGCGAGGCGAAGTTGCTGTTTCATCAAGGCGTCCCGTTGTTCCCCCTGGGTCCGGTTGGCCTCTATGCCCTGGCCTTGGCGCTGCTGGCGCCCGTGGTGCTTGGGGCCATCGCCTTGAATCTGCCGCCGCTCCTGGCGGGCTGGGCCGCCGGACAAAAACTCCCCGATGGCCGGAATGTTGTCTCCCTGTGGAGGATACTGGCCGGGGTGCCGGCCTTTTGGATTTGGATGGCGAGCGTTGCCGTCGTCTGTTTGCTTCTTGGCCGGCCACTGTGGCTTCTCGGTTACGCCGGTCTCACCTGGGCTGGTCTGCATCTCTATTACCGCGTCAAGAAACTGGCCGTGGCGGTCCACAATGGAGCGCGTTACCCGGCGCTCAAGCCCGCCATGCTGGAATTCCGCGAAACCCTGCTCCGCAACTTGCCCGCCGAGAACGCGAATTCAGGCGCGCATTGAACATGGATATGGAGACTGCCAAGGCCCTGGCCGCCGAATCAGCCCGCATCCCGCCCCGCTGGCCGAGGGCGCTGCTTGGCCTGCTGCCGCACGAGATATTCTTCGGCTTGTTTTTGCTCGTCACTTGGGTGCGGTTGATTTTTGCCGAGGGACTCTTCGGCGGGGACGCCCTGCTCTACCTCGGCCTGGCGGCGGCCAATGTCGGGGCGGGCTGGCTTTGCCGGTCCCAAGGCGCTCCCGGACGCTGCCGGCTGGGACTCGCGTTCTATCCCATCGCGATGAACCTCCTCTATGCGAACATGCGATTGGCAGTGCCCAGGATTCATCCGCAACCCATGGACGCATGGCTTCAGCGCATCGACGCTCGCCTCGTCGGCGCCAACTTGAGCCTCCGCCTCGAGCCGTGGGTCCGCCCGGTCTTCACGGAGTTCTTCAGCTTGTGCTATTTGCTTTTCTTCATCTACCTCCTCTTCAGCCTGGTCTATTATTTCCTGGGCGATCTGGTTTTGCTGGAGAAATTCATCCTGGGTCTGTTCACCATCTACGGCATCGGTTTTCTGGGCTACTCCCTGGTTCCGGCGGCCGGGCCCTGCCACGCCATGGCCGGCCAGTTCAGCGTCCCGTTGCATGGCTGGTGGTTCACGCGCTTGAACGCGGCCGTCGTGAGCCGCGGCAGCAACGGCGTCGATGTCTTCCCCAGCCTGCATTGCGCTATCTCCTGTTTCCTCCTGCTCTTCGATCGCCGGCACCGTCCGTGGCGATTCAGACTCTACCTGGCGCCGTGCGTGGGTCTGTGGGGGTCCACCATTTATCTGCGCTACCATTATGCTGTCGACCTCGTGTGCGGATTTGCCTTGGCCGGCCTCGCACTCTGGCTCTCAAAGGGACGCCCGCCTCCCCGGCCAATCCAAACCAATCGGGACCTATGAAATACACCTGTTCCTTCCAAGAGCCGGCGGCAACGCGGCTCGAACTGAGCGGCGGCAAGGGGGCCAACCTCGCCATCCTCACTCGACGTGGTTTCCCGGTGCCTCCGGGCTTCATCCTCGGCGCCCAGGCCTACCGCGACTTCATCGGAGCAAGCCGGGAACTGGCGCGTCAGGTCGGGCAATTCCACTTCGAGGAGCCTGCGCGCCTGCGCGCCGAGAGCGAAGCCCTGCGCCACGACCTGGACTGCCTTGAACTCCCGCCGGGAGTGTCGCAGGAGGTCCGGGAACGCCTGGCGGCCTGGCCCTCGGTCCGGGCCTTCTCGGTCCGCTCTTCCTCGACGATGGAGGACCTGGCCGGCGCTGCCTTCGCCGGCCAGCACGATACCTATCTTAATTGTGCGGGCGCGGACCACATCCTCGACCGAATCAAGGCCTGCTTCCTTTCGCTCTGGTCGGATCGGGCCATCGCTTACCGCCATCAACAGGGATTCGATCACGCCCTCGCCGCAATGGCGGTGGTCGTGCAAGAGATGATCCTCTGTGATGTCGCCGGTGTCGCCTTCAGCATCAACCCGATCAGCGGAGACCTCAGCGAGATCATCGTGGACGCAAATTTCGGCCTGGGCGAATCGGTGGTGAGCGGGGAGACCGAGGTGGACCATTTTGAGGTCGACAAAAGCAGCGGCACGGTGCGCTCGGCGGCGATTGCCCGGAAGACGCGCAAGGTCATCGGCGTCGCCGGCGGCGCCCGCGAGGCGCCCCTGGGCCCGGAGGAAGGCAAGCTCCCCTGCCTGGATGCGCGGCAGCTTTCCGCGCTGGCCGCGCTGTTGGTTTGCGTCGAGACCAGCTATCGCTTTCCGCAGGACATCGAATGGGGCTTCGCCAACGGACGGCTCTTCCTGTTCCAGTCCCGGCCCATCACCGCCATTCCGCCGCGGTGGACCCGTGATGAATCGGCCGAACGGTTCCCGAATGTCATCACGCCGCTGACCTGGGACTTTGTCGAGAGCGGCTTCCATCGTTCGCTCAACCACTCATTCCGGCTGATGGGTTTTCCGCCGTTCAGCGGCAAGTGGTTCGCAATGCGCGGCCATTACATCTACGGCAACCAGAACGCGGTGGAACTTTACGGCCGCAGGGCTCCCTTCATCGCGCGCAACCTCGAGGAACTGCGCGCCGCGGTGCCGGACCTGCGCGAAGAGTACCGGTGGGTCCAGGAATTGCCGGTCCTTTGGGCCCGAGACCTCGATCACTACCTGATTGGCATTGGCCGCTACCTGGCCGAGCCGTTGGAGACCAAGGACATTCGCCAGGTCTGGCAATTCGTGCTCGAGGTCAACGAGCACGGCGCCAACTACTTCCTGCCCAACATCGCCATCTCCATCACGCACAGCACGCTCTATCGCTTGCTGCATCACCTGCTCAAGCTCTGCGTCGGGCCGGAGGCGGCCGATTCACTCTTTGATCGCCTCATGGCGTATTGCGAAACCAAGACCGGGATGATCAACCGGGAGCTCTTTGAACTGGCGCGGATCGTCCGCTCCCAACCGCTCCTGGAGGCCCTGTTGCGGGAGCGCCCCTCACGCGAGATAGCGGACCAAAGACTGCTGGACTCTTTCCCTGACTTCGCGGCCCGCTTTCAGAGGTTCCTGCGCGACCACGGCCACCGCGAGGTTGATTTTGACGCCTACTGGCCAACCTGGCTCGAGTTGCCGTGGGTGGTGCTGGATAACGTCCGGCTCATCCTGCAGACGCCCATGGACCGCCTCCCGGCCGACCGGGAAAGGGACTTGAAAATCCGCCTGCAACAGGCCGAGGTCGAATTGTTCCAGAAGCTTCCCGCTCACCTCCACTTTTTCCTGGCCGAAATCCTGCGCCTGGCCCGGGTCTATACGAGCCTCGACGACCTGGAACATTACCAGACCACACGGCTGACCCTGGTGCTCCGCCGGGGCCTGCGCGAATTGGGCCTGCGCCTGGTCAAACGAGGCGCGCTCACCGAGCCTATGGACATCTTTTTCGCGCACATCGAACAAATCCAGCGGGCGGTGGACGCAGACAGCGCCCAGGGCTGGAAGGAGCTTGCCGGGCGGATTTCCAGCCAGAAGGAGGATTACCTGCGGGACAAGGCGCGCAAGCCGGACTGGATTCTGGGCGCGGACACCGCGCCCAACGAGGCAGAGGGCTTTCTGTCCGGACTGGCGGGCAGCCCCGGGGTCGCCGAAGGCCCGGTCTTCCTCGTCTTGGGACCGGAAGACTTTGCGAAATTCCCCAAAGGCGCGGTCCTGGTCGCCCGGACCACGAACCCCACGTGGACGCCGCTCTTTTACAGCGCCGTGGCGGTGGTCACCGAAAGCGGCGGCCCGCTCTCGCACGGGGCGGTGACAGCGCGGGAAATGCGCCTTCCGGCCGTGATGTCGGTCAAAGAGTCCTTGACCCGTCTGCAAAACGGCCAACGCGTCCGCGTCGAGGGCGAGCGCGGCAGGGTTACGCTGCTCTAACCGATATACTCTCGCATCATCCGCAGATAACGCTGGCAGGTTTCCTTCATGTCGCGGTCCCCGGGATGCGAGTCCTGCTCCAGCGAGGCGAACCCGTCGAAGCCGGTCTGTTTCAGAGCCGCCACAATCGCCTGGAAATCCATCACTCCGTCTCCGATCGGGGAGAACGACCGCATCAGGCCGTCAATATCTCGCATATGAAGATTCAAAAGGTGGCCGCGGACCTTGTGGACGGCAACCGGAGGATACTCGCGGCCAAGCAACGCCCAACCGACGTCGAGATTGATCCCCAGTTCGGGGTCGCGAATCGAGTCCCAGAGCCTCAGGAACGACCCGGTGTCGGGCAGGAGGGTGTGGTTGTGGTTCTCGATGGAGAATTTCAGGCCGTGCGCCTTGGCGCGGGCCAAACAGGCCCTGGTCGTCTCCACGTAGCCGCTCCATATCCGCGCCCAATCGAATCCCTCGGCAATCTCGATGTGGAACTTCTGGCCTGGCGCGGGATTCGGGATATCGTAATAGCGAGGCAGATAACCGCCGGGGCCCTTGAGCTCGCGCGCCCAGGGCGCCACGATGTTCACCAGGGGCGACCCCAGCTTGGCGGCTATACGGCAACCGGCCTCAAAATGGTCCAAGGCCCGCTCGCGCTCATCGCGCTCCGTGCTGGACAAACCCTCGACCACCGGCTGGAACACGGCAAACTGCGACACCTGCAGCTTCCTTCGGGCCAGTTTGGACTTGAGGCTGCCAATCCGGCCATCCGTCCAGAAGGTCTTGATATCGTTGCTCGCCGTGAGGATCAACTCGATCCCGTCAAAGCCCATCCCACCGATGAGGTCGATGGCCGGTTCCGGGTCGGCGGCAGGACCCAGCCCGTGAAAGCACCAGCTCAGGCACCCGACCCTGATCTTGGCTTTGGCGGTTGCCGCGGGAGCCTCCGCCCCGCCGGCGGAACCCAGGACTGAAACTGCCGCCAGGCCGCCTACCGAGGATAGAAACTCCCGGCGCCGAATGGGTGAGGAACGGTGCTGTGTCATGACCGGACCATAGCCGCCGCCGCCCCGAAGTCAAAAGGAAAGGGGCGGGCGCTGGGCGCTGGGCGCACGGGAGAGATCCCTAAGAGGCAGCACTGGGAAGCCGCCGCGGGCCTGTTTGAGACGCCGTTGGCCTGAGAGCCATGGATGCCATCGCCGGCGCTTGTTGGCTCCGGAAGAAATCCGTCTCCCACGCTGTCAGCGGCGCGCCTGGGCGACGATCTCCAGGGCGGCAATGCAGCGGTCGCGGATTTCGGCCCATTGGCCGTCCAACAGGTCCTGCCTTCTGGCAATCCAAGTGCCCCCGGCGGCAGCCACTGTTTGGAGCTTCAGATAGGATTCCAGGTTGGCCAGGTTCAGGCCGCCGGTGGGCATGAAACGGAGGCCGGTGTGCTGGAAAGGGGCCGAGAGGGCCTCAAGCATCGCCACGCCGCCCAGCGCTTCAGCCGGGAAGAACTTCAATAGCTTGCATCCCAGGGCCAAGCCCATCTCGATATCGGTGGGCGTAGCGACACCGGGGACGAACGGCAGGCCGACGTCCCGGGCGCGCTTGACGATGTCGGGATTCAAGCCGGGCGCCACGGCGAAGGCGGCGCCGCTGTCCTTGGCAGACTTGAGGTTGGCGGGCGTGAGGACTGTGCCGGCGCCAACGACCAGCCGCGGACGCTCTTGCGCCAGCACGCGGATAACCTCGGCGGCGGCGGCCGTCCGGAAGGTGATCTCGACCACGGGCAGTCCGCCTTGCAGCAGGGCGTTGGCCAGCGGCAGGGCGGCCTCGACATTTTCGATGGCAAGGATGGGCACCACGCCGTAATGCACGGCCCGACCCAGAGCAGATTCGTCTATCATAGGATAGCCACGAGGGCGGCAGCCCGCTCGTGCGCGTTATCTTCTCCTGATCCCTGTCTGGGAATCAAGCCGCGATTCTTTCTCCCCCCCAAAAAGCCCCGCGTCCCACTTGTTCTGGACTTGGATGGAGTTCAATGCTTTTCCCGGATCTGCGATGGCGTGTGCGCGACCCCTTCTCGAAATCCCAAGCTTGCTACGGTCAGGCCATTCATCCCGGAGAAGGTGTGAAAAAATTGGCAAAGGGCCGAAACTCGAAAATGCGCCCCTTGATAATCAACGACTTACGTCGACGATTTTTGGCATTTTTGGCCGCTTTTCGATTTTTTCACACCTTCGGAGGGATGAAAGAGGGTAGCCGAGGGTCGAAGCCAGGCGAGACCCCCGGAACGACGGCGTGGATGGCCTGCACCCCGGAGGGGTGCCAGAGGGGCAGCCCCGTTTTCTGGCACCCCTCCGGGGTGCCGCGGGATACCCCCCCCAACTGACCGGGGGTCGCAGCTCCGCTACGACCCCCGGCCTGGAGTTTGGACATCCTGCGGCACCGCGAAGCGGTGATTTGAAGGTAGCCGTGGGGCTTCAGCCCACGGAATCAGCGGCCCGTAGCCGTCGCGTCGCGCCAGCGACGCCTGCACCCCCCGGCTTGCCCTGTCAATCCCACAGATGCCGCTCGTCGTATTCAATCTCATGGCGGTCCAATAGCGCCCCGTTACTCCTCTTGGAAGTTCTTTTTGCGGTGGTGTTGCCGCTGCTTGGAGATATACGCCTTGACCCGGGCGTCCTGCGATTTGCTCACAGTGAAGGCCCCGTAGCCGTCCTGCCAGCCGAAGCCGCGACGGCCATGGATGTTCTG